>JGI24702J35022_10001110_pt1 | contig 16730 bp, 16 predicted proteins | sample TergutTh196P4_FD_35022 | JGI IMG/M metagenome (IMG submission 35022)
GATAAGATCCCATACGGGTCATCATGGCTGGCAGCCTCATTCATGCTGGGCATAATGGCGCTCCCGACGATCATATCGGTATCTCAGGATGCATTGGCAGCCGTCCCCAGATCATACCGGGAAGCATCAATGGCCATGGGCGCCACCAAATGGGAGACCACAAGAAAAGTAGTGATGCACTCCGCGATATCCGGCATATCTGCCGCAGCGATATTGGGAGTAGGCAGAGCAATGGGGGAGACAATGGTCGTGTTGATGGTAAGTGGCAATGCAGCTGCATTACCGGAGCCCCTTTGGAATATGGGCAGCATGATAAGCACACTTACATCAAAAATAGCATCGGGGGTACCTGAGGCCGACAGCGGAGGCATCGAGATGTCCGCGTTATTCCTGCTGGGTCTGATCCTGCTGGTTATGGTCCTTTTTGTGAACATCACCGCACGCAGAATAGTCCGCAGAACCAAGATGAAAATGGGGGAGAAGGAAAAGACGAACATGGAGAAAAGATTTGACAGGTTGGTCTCGCCTCTGACGAACTCGCTTGGGAAATATAAGGAGAAAATGATCCAGGCGGTTTTCTGTATGATGGCGTTCACGTCCGTTTTCATGATATCCTATCTTTTCCTGGATACACAAGGAGGGATCGTGGCGGGCGCCTTGGCCGTAGGGGCACTTTTCATATCAAAGAAATTATCGAAGATCCTGGGTCCGAAGTATGTTCAGAAATTCATATTCTCTTTACTGGGGGTAGCAGTGATCGTCACGATCATCGGGCTGGTGGCGCTCATAGGAATAATCGTTATGAAAGGGGCGCCGGCGATCAACCTCGGGTTCATACTCGANTCACCGTCCAATATGGGNCTGNGCGGAGGGATACGGCCGGCCATCGCGGGGACGCTTGAACTTATGGCAGGCACTTCGCTGATAGTGTTCCCGCTCGGAATATGTTCCGGAGTATATCTTGCGGAATATGCGAAAGACACAAGATTCATAAGGATGGCCAGACAGGCGGTGGACGCGCTGAGCGGGACTCCCTCGATCATATTCGGATTGTTCGGCATGTCGCTTTTTGCGATAGCCNTCGGATGGGGGTTCTCCCTTATCGGGGGGTGCATCACGCTGGCGCTGATGGCGNTGCCTACAATAATCAGAACCACNGAGGAGGCAGTGAGGGCCGTTCCAAACGAACTGAGGGAGGCTTCCGCAGCGATGGGAGCGAGCAAGTGGCATACGACGGCCAGGGTCGTGATCCCAGCGGCGATGGGCGGTGTGCTCACAGGCTTCCTGTTAAGCATAATCAGGGCGATTGGAGAGGCTGCGCCGATCATGTTCACGGCAGTGGTAGTGCTCAAGTCAACAGTGTCCTCCTCACTGTTGGACCCTATAATGGCGCTCCCCTATCACATATANCACATGGCGGCCGAAGTTCCNGGAGGCACCCAGAACGCATACGGATCCGCGATCGTGCTGATGGCGATAGTTCTNTCCCTGTTCNCNATCGTTTCGGTAATAAGACACAGACAAAACAAAAAAATGAGCGGATGGTGACGATATGGAATCAATCAATATAATCGAGACAAACGATCTCAACTTCTGGTATGGGGACAAGCAGACGCTGATGGACATAAACATACCCATCAAGAGGAATGCGATAACTGCGCTGATAGGACCGTCCGGATGCGGGAAGTCCACATTGATCAGAGTGTTCAACAGGATGAACGACCTGATCGAAGGAACGAAGATGACNGGGATAGTGTTCTTTGAAGATAAGAACATCTGCAAACCGGAAACCGACGTCCTCGATCTGAGAAAGAAGGTGGGGATGATATTCCAGAAGCCCAACCCGTTCCCTATGACCATAAAGGATAACATTACTTACGGCCCAAAACTTCACGGAGTCAAGGATCACAGGGAACTGGACAAGATCGTCGAAGATTCTCTCAGAAAGGCCGCCTTATGGAATGAAGTGAAGGACAGGCTGAACGTTTCCGCTCTGTCTTTGTCAGGAGGGCAGCAGCAGAGACTCTGCATCGCAAGGGCATTGTCGATCAATCCGGAGGTCCTGCTCATGGACGAGCCGACCTCCGCTCTGGACCCCATAGCCACAACTAAGATCGAAGAGCTTGCTCTGGAACTTAANAAGGAGTACACGGTGGTCACCGTGACGCACAATATGCAGCAGGCAAANAGGATCAGCGATTACACAGGGTTCATGTATCTGGGNAAGATGGAAGAGTTCGGGAAAACGCANGANNTATTCGAGAATCCCAAGAACGAGCTTACCAAGAGATATGNGCAAGGGATATTCAGCTGAAATGATCCGGATATGAGAAGAGGCGCCTNCATGAAAGATCTAACGCCGTTGTTCTNGCCGTCGGTCTTTGCAGCCAAGGTTTGCCGCCGGAANAAAACATAAGGAAGATCGCCGAGTGCCAAAAACGGCATATCTGTTCATATTCGAGAGCCGAAATCTATAAACAATAAGGAAGTGAGATCATGATAATGAAGCGCCGAGAGGGAGATTTGAACTCCCGAGGGAAAGTTCCCACGAGCTTTCCAGGCTCGCGCCTTACCGGACTAGACTACCTCGGCCTGCGCCTACAAACCCCTCCCCCAATTAATACCTTTCTAAGCCCCTCCGACCTACACCCAGCCGCACTGCCGGTCGCGGGCCCTCCCGGTCAGCGGGGGGGAGCCACAGGCACGGCGGCGGCACGGGCATGCCCCTTCGGGCAGGGCGGGGGATCGATATGAGGGTAAGCGTGGAGGAGTTCATCGCCGGCCTGCGGGAGGCGGGCGTCGAGGTCACGAGGCTCTCCCCCCAGGAAGTGGTCGAGTACAAGAACGAGTGGTTCAGGACCTTCGTCCCTGCGGACAAGGACGGCGGCAGGCTCAGGGCGGTCTGCCTCGGCATAGACGACGACCGCCTGACCCTCGGCGAGCACAACAAGGACATGATGGATTACTGTTCAAGGGGGTTCCTGTGGTACGTGTACAGGGACGAGGCCATAACCGATTGCATAAGGGGCGGCCACGCGAGGGTGGCCTTCGACAGGCAGGCCAAAGGGAGCATGGTCCTTGTGGACAACTTCACCCGCGAGAACGCGGCCTATGTCATCAAGGACGCCCCCAGGGTCAAAGCCAAAGAGATAGACGGGCTGGACGACGTGACGCTGACGGCCGCCGACTTCAGCTGGACGTACTCGAAGACCCACGAGGGGGGATGGTTCGGCCCGTATTTCTACAAGAGATGAGTGCCCGCCGGAGGCCGTCGGGGCCGCGGCTCACGGCTGTTTGCCGAAGGCATACCAAGAATGACCGAAGATTCCAGTCTGAACGCACACGGGAAACACGGTTGAAGACGCCGCATGTTAAATACCATGTTCGTCTGTAACCAACGATTCGTAGTCGCGTGCGCGTTGACTATACATTATATATATCCAGGGGGGGCAAAGGGCTGGGCATGACCGAGGGGGTCGGCGGGGGACGGCGCGAGGGCGAGCGGGCGGGTCTCAGGAGGGCGCTCTACAGATACCGTTGGGCGATATTCGCCATCCTGACGGCGGCGTACTTCTTCGTCTATTTCCATAGGATGTCGGTGGGCATCGTCGGGAGGGACATCGTCGACGACGTGGGCGGCACGGTGGGGCTGCTGAGCTCCGTGTACTTCTGGACCTACGCCGCGATGCAGATACCGAGCGGCCTTCTGGCGGACCACCTCGGCCCGAGGAGGGCAACGACGATCTTCCTCCTGATAGCGGCCGCCGGCTCCTTCCTGACGTTCGCGGGGACGGAGTTCTGGGAGATCGTCCTCGGGAAGGTCCTGATCGCCGCCGGCATGGCGGTGATATACATACCGCTGATGAAGGTGGTGTCGGTGTGGTTCGGGAAGGCCGACTTCCCCCAGCTGGCGGGGATCGTGATCGCCGTGGGCAACGTCGGCGCGATAGCGGCGTCGGCCCCGCTGGAGATGATGGCGGAGGCGCTGGGCTGGAGGGGCGCGTTCCTCGTGCTGGGCGCGGTGACGCTGGCCCTCGCGCTGCTGTGCGCGGCGTTCGTCAGGGACCACCCCCACAGGAAGGGGCTCCCCGCCATAGAGGAGCTGGAGGCGGCCGAGGGGGGCGCCAGCGCCGCCGACGCGACCGACGCGAGGATGCCGATGCTCAAGGGGCTGGCCGTCGTGGCGTCGGGGGGGAGGAGGTTCTGGCCCATGGCCCTGGCGTACTTCCTGGTGTACGGGTCGATAATGGTGTTCCAGGGCACCTGGGCGGCCATATACTTCAAGGAGGTTTACGGCTTCGGCGCCAGCGCGGCGCTGCTGGTCACCGCGCTCGGCGTGGGCAAGATAATCAGCACGGCCGCCATAGGCGTGATGAGCGGGAGGGGCGTGATAAGGTCGAAGCGCACGGCGATGCTCTGGGGGACGGCAGCCTACGCCGCCGTGTGGGGCGTGATATGGGCGCTCGCCGGCCAGCTCGAAAGCTACTGGTTCTGGATGGCCGTCTGCTTCGCCTTCGGGGTGTCCGGCGGGTTTATGACGCTGTCCTTCACGCAGGTCAAGGAGTGGTACCCCACGGCCATATCCGGCACGTCGGTGTCGGCCATGAACGTGTTCCTCTTCCTCGGGGCGTCGGTCTGCACCACCGTCACCGCCCCGATCATGGGCACGTCCTACACCCTCGGCAACTTCTCCCTCGTGTGGGCGCTGATGCTCGCCGCCTCCCTGCTCGCGCTGCTGATGGTGGCGCTCTCGGTGGAGAAGGGGGAGGGCGACCCCTTCGTCGGGGCGGGGGAACGGGGTAGTTTAATATAACGCAGAACGGTTAAGGTTCCCGATGGAGTCCATAGAGGAGTTGCTTTCCAAAGCCGAGGGCGGCGATGTGAACTCGTGTTTCAAGCTCGGCCAGAGGCACGCGATGGGCGACGGCGTCGAGGCCGACGAGGCGGAGGCCTTCAAGTGGTACATGAGGGCGGCCGCCCTGGGCCACATAATCTCGGAGTTCGTGGTGGGCAAGTGCTACGCCGAGGGCATAGCCGTGCCTAAGGACGTGGACGAGGCCGTCATGTGGTTGTCCAAGGCCGCCCTGAAGGGGTACCCCGAGGCCGTCAGGGAGCTGAACGCGATATTCGAGGAGGCCGACGTCCCCAGGGACAAGAAGCTGTTCGAGTACCACCTGGCGAAGGCGTCGGAGGGGTCGCCCAGCTCCATGTACATGCTGGGCGTGTTCTACGACATAGGGATAGGCGTCGAGGCGGACGCCCAGAAGGCGTACGAGATGTTCTGTGCGTCGGCCGACCTGGGCAACATCGACGGGGAGTGCTCAAAGGCCGTGTGCATGACCAGGGGCACGGGGACCGACCGCGACCGCGCAGGCGGGGCGGCGCTGCTCAAGGCCTGCGCCGACAAGGGGTCGGAGAGGGCGAAGTGCGAGTACGCCAGGTGCTGCGAGCACGGGATAGGCGTGCCGAAGAGCCCCGAGGCCGCCTTCGGCATATACTCGCAGATGTCGGACACAGGGTCCGCCGCCGGCCAGTACAACCTCGGCAGGTGCTACATGGACGGCATCGGGACGCAGAAGGACCCCACCTTCGCCCACAGCTGGTTCACCGTGTCGGCGAGCGCCGGCAGCATCGACGGGGAGTTCGGGCTCGCCAGGTGCCTCATGGGCGGCGTGGGCGTCGACAAGAACAAGGACGAGGGCATCAAGAGGCTGACCGAGGCCGCCGAGAACGGCCAGACCGACGCCATGGTGATGCTCGGGCAGATGCATGCGAAGGGGAGCATAGTCCCCAAGAACCCCTCGCTGTCGGCCGAGTGGTTCAAGAGGGCCGCCGACCTCGGCGACCCCTACGCGGAGTACACCACGGGGAACAACTACCACGAGGGGGTCGGGTTCAGGAAGAACCCCAAGAAGGCCGCCTATTATTTCGAGAGGTCCGCCCAGCACGGGTACACCGTCGGCTGCCACATGATCGGCAGCGCGTACATGTCCGGCAACGGGGTCGAGAGGAACGAGAGGAAAGGGTTCGAGTGGTGCTCGAGGGCTGCCGAGGACGGGTACCTGAAGTCCCAGTTCGTGCTGGCCGAGAGCTACGCCCGCGGGAGGGGGGTCAAGAAGGACCCGCTTAAAGCGCTGGAGCTACACTCGTATCTGGCGGAGAAGGGCTACAACAAGTCCCAGCTCTATGTGGGGATGTGCTACCTCGAGGGCAAGATCGTGAAGGCCAACGAGAAGAAGGCGTTCGAGTGCTTCACCAAGGGCGCGGAGGGGGCCAACGCGGTCTGCCAGTACTTCCTCGGGCACTGCTACGCGAACGGCAAGGGCACGGCCCAGGACGAGAAGAAGGCGATCCTGTGGTACACGAGGGCCGCCGAGCAGGGCCACACCATGTCGAAGGAGCTGGTGGAGAAGTACACCGGGGGCACGGTCGGCTACAAGGGCGACGCCTCGCCCTTCGAGTCGTACATGCTTAAGGCGGAGAACGGCGACCCTGAGGCGATGTTCATAATCGGCAGGTACTTCGAGGACGGCATAGGGGTCGAGCAGGATCTGGACGAGGCTAAGAAGTGGTACAACAAGTCCGCCTCCCTCCGGCACTCGGGGGCGTCGAAGGCCCTCAACCGCCTGAGGAGCAAGGGCGGGCAGTGAGCGCCGTCCCGGCATAGATGGATGATAGGTTGCATCCATCGCCGGTGTCATCGGGTCAAGGGATACTATTAAATATTGATTTTTCGGGCTGGTCCGCCATGACAGAAAGTTATATATCCCTGTTGCATTTTTTTATTCGCGTCTGGGATTGAATTAATAGATAGTTTTATATATTAATTTGTACGGATAGAAACTGCACAAACGATTTCATTGACTTCATATATAAACATTCCTATTTCTTCCTAGTTAACATTAAATATTGTTCATGTGTTTTTAACCCGCAGAGAGTTTCCGGTCAAACGGAACGTTCTAGAAACCGTTTAAAGGAGGAAGAAGATGGTAGACAACAAGAAAGCCCTCCACGACGCCGTTATCGCCTACAAGGTGCCCGGCATCCAGGAGGCTGTGGAAAACGCAAGGAAAGCGGGGCTTTCCGCCGGAGAGATCATCGACGCCATGGGAGACGGTATGACCGAGGTCGGCATACTGTTCGAGAGGGGGAAGCTTTTCCTGCCCCACGTCCTGAGCGCCGCACAGGGCATGAAGAGCGCCATGGAGGTGCTCGGGCCAGAGCTCCTTGAGAGCGGCGACGCCAGCACCAGGAGGGCGTCGGTCGTCATGGGGACGGTGGAGGGCGATGTCCACGACATCGGCAAGTCCATCTGCTCCACGATGCTGCAGTGCGCGGGCTTCGACGTCCACGACCTCGGCAGGGACGTGGCCAAGACCGCGTTCATAAAGGAGATCAAGGGCGGCTGCACGATGTGCGGGATGTCGGCCCTGATGACCACGACCATGACCGTCCAGAGGGACGTCATAGAGATCCTCAAAGCGGACGGGATCCGCGACAAGGTGATAGTGATGGTCGGCGGCGCGCCCGTCACCCAGGCCTACGCCGACAAGATCGGCGCGGACATCTACGGGGAGACGGCCAGCGAGACGACCGGCAAGGCGAAGGCGATCAGCAAGTGAGGCGATGGCAATGACGCAATTCTACACGAGGATGGGCGACGGCAAGAGGGTCCAGATGACGAAGGAGCAGATCCTGAACGACATCAGGGCCGGCATGGCCGACGCGGCCGACATGGGCGGGGTACCCGACCTGACGGCGAACGACATCGAGGCGATGTTCGAGCTGATATCCAACAAGAACAGGATCGTCGGCGTGGAGCCCGGCAACGAGGTCGTGGTGTCCTACGACATCGGGCAGCTGGACTTCACCGGCGACAACGGCAACAGCGGCAACGGCGTGGACGTCGGGAGGCTGGAGTCCGCCCTGCTGCACGAGAGGGCGCTCGCGGCCGACACGTTCGAGCTGGCGCACGCCGACTACAGCATAAAGCCGGTCAAGCCGGTCATAGCGAACGAGATGCAGACCATGGAGGAGATCCAGAACGAGATCGTCATCCCGTTCTTCTACGGCGCGATGCCCAACTCCGGGCTCTACTACGCCCCCGACGGCCCGTACGGCAACCCGGCGGACCTGATGAGGGAGTTCAAGATCGAGGAGGCCATGCAGGCGGCCGAGCTCACGGCCGAGCACCTGGCGAAGGACATCGAGTACGTCGCGCCGAAGCTGGTCGCGGCGGGCGCCGACGGGTTCAACTTCGACACCACGGCGTCGGCCGGGGACGCGGACTTCGTCGGCACGCTCTACGGGGCCGAGGCCCTCAGGAAGCTGTGCCCCGAGACGTACATCATGATCGGGATGGCAGGGGAGTCCGTCATGGGCATCCACGGGTCCATCGCATACAAGGGGGAGGCCGTCGCGGGCAAGTACCCCCACCAGCAGGTCAAGCTGGCTGAGAAGGCCGGGGCGAACGTGTTCGGCCCGGTGGTCAACACCAACACCAGCAAGAGCCTCGCATGGAACATGGCCCGCTCCGTCACCTTCGTGAAGGAGTGCGTCAGGGCCGCGACGATCCCCTGCCACGTGAACATGGGGATGGGCGTGGGCGGCATACCCATGTGGGAGACCGCGCCCATCGACGCCGTCACGAGGTGCAACAAGGCGATGGTCGAGATAGCGAAAGTCGACGGTGTATAGATCGGGGTGGGGGACACGGCCGGAATGGCAGTCCCCCACTTCATGTCATCGGGGATGGGCGGCATCAGGTCCGCCGGCGACCTCGTGGCCAGGATGCAGTTCTCCAAGAACATGAAGATCGGCAAGGCCAAGGAGTACGTCGCCAAGAAGCTCGGCATATCCGCGATGGAGATCGCGGACGAGCACATAATGAGGGACCTCAGGGAGGAGCTGAAGATCGGTGTCGTCACCGGCGTGCCCGGCGCGCCGAGGGGCATAGCCGCCAAGATGAACATCGAGAGGCTGATCGACACCAAGATCAACAGCTGCGAGATCTTCAGGGAGATGACCAAGAGGTAAACGCTTTCCGCGCGGCGGCGGGAGCCGCCGCGCACCAACACCTTCCAAAAATGAGGTTATATTTATGTCTGACAACGTAGCGGAAGAGACTGGCATGCTTGTCCGGTCCATCACCTGGAAACAGGGGCTCTTCGTCGCGTTGGGCGTGCCCATACTGATCCTCCCGTCATTGTACGACGTGGCGGGGTACATATGGGCGTTCTCGATCGTGATGTGGACTATCTGCGTCCTCCAGGGGTTCCTACAGAACACGGCGTACGGGGAGATGGTCACGACCTTCCCCAGGGCTGCCGGTCTGCCGGGATGCGCTCAGGTGGTGTTCACCCCTGAGAATCAAACGAAAAAATACGACACCGGGAAACTGATCGGCGCGTTCTGCGCATGGTGCTACTGGTTCGCATGGACGCCCGTCGTGGCGATATTCACCGTGATGACCGGCCTGTACCTCACGTTCTTCGTCCCCGCGCTGGCCGACTTCGCCGATGCGAGCGCGATGAACGCGACGATACTCAACGTGGTGCTTGGTCTGATCATCGTCTCGGTGATGCTGCTGATAGGCTCCCGCGGGCTGACCGGCGGGTCGAGGTTCGGGCTCATACTGGCGATCATAGCGATCGTGCCGATGGTGGTCATCCTCGCCGGCGCGTTCTTCACAGGCGCCCCGGGCGGCGGCGCGTTATTCGACTTCAGCATCATCACGGGCGAGTTCCTGCCTCCCGGGTGGGGGTCGACCAATGACATAGCGCTGCTGTTCGGCTGTTTCGCTCTGGCACAATGGAGCGGATGCGCATGGGAGACGGCGGCGCTGTACGGGCCGGAGTACAAGGAGCCCAACAAGGACGTCCCGAAGGCGCTGTTCTCATGTGGGATCATCTGCCTGATACTCTACTTCTTCGTGTCCATGGCGGTCTTCGGGTCGCTGGGGATGCTGGGCATAGAGGACGCCGGCTACGCCACGCTCGGCCCGATCGCCGAGGCGGTGTTCGGGGACATCGGAGGCCCGATCGCGCTCACGCTGCTCGTGGCGGCGATGATCCTGATCATACAGACCGGGTTCCTGGGATCCTCGAGGACGCTGTACTACATGGCGGAAGAGGGCAACATGCCGAAGTTCATGAAGAAGCAGAACAAGCACGGGATGCCCTTCAACGCGATGGTGGTCGTGAGCGTCTTCAACCTGCTCCTGATCGTCACGGCGACGATAGAGATAGGCGGCATCGAGGGCGGAGGCCCCGTGATGATACTCGCGGCTTCCGGCATCGGCTACTGCCTGGCGCACGTCATAGCGCTCTCCGCATACGTCAAGGCCAGGACGAACATCCGCTTCAAGAACCTGGAGAGGCCGTTCTCCGCCCCGAAAGGGTGGAAGTACGTCGCCGCCGGGATGGTGGGCTACGAGGCCTTCGTCCTGATACCGGCTCTGATCTACTGGATGTACGACCTGTTCAAGCCCTCATACCTCCCCTTCGTTCTGGCGGTGGTCGTGTTCGGGATGTTCTTCCCGATATGGTTCTACACCCAGAACAAGAACAAGGCAGAGGCCGCCGCAGAAGCGTGATAAAGGTCAAACCGGCGGCGGCAACGCCGCCTTCTTATTTTTTCTCTTATTTTCTCTCACAATCCCGCTTTGGGGACGCACCATCTTAGATAGCATAGGTGCTTTCTACATCAATATAATAAAATATAGGAAATTTTTAGTTAATCTTAAATATTCAAAGAAATAAGTATTAACTAAAAAACAGTATATCTTAAATACTAAACTTATGATGATACAAACAGGTACGAACACCGGCGTCAGCCTGGATAGGGGGGCGTCAAGCACGCACCGGGGAGAGAGAAATGAAACCGAATCAATATCCGGGAAGACAGATGATGCAGGGCCTGAGGCTGGACATATTCACCCAGGATGGCATCGAGGCTATAGATCGTGCGACATTGGACGTCCTGTCGAACTACGGCGTCCAGGTTTCGGACAAAGAAGGGCTGGAGCTCTTCGAGAAAGCGGGCTGCGAGGTGGACCACAAGGCGAAGATGGTGAGGATACCCATCGGGCTCGTCCGCAAGGCCCTTTCCACAGCGCCCAAGACGTTCCACCTCTACGGGAGGGAGGAGTGCAGGACCATAGAGCAGGAGTACAACGGCAAGGTCCACTACACCAGCTTCGGTACGGGCATCCAGATGTGCAACTACCTCGGCAACGGGAAGTTCGAGACACGCGATTCCAACGACGCCGACCTCGCCAACTGCGCGAAGCTCTGCGACTGGGCGGAGAACATAAGCTACTTCTCCCTGCCGGTCTCGGCCAGGGACTGGGCGGGCGTGGGCGCGGAGGATGTCCACGAGATGATGACGTCCATAGAGAACACAACAAAGCACTTCCACCACATAGACCCGGTCGCGGAGCACGTCGAGTACTACAGGGACATGATGGTGGCCTACTACGGAGGGGACAAGAAGCTCGCCCGCGACAGGCCGATAATGTCGATGCTGGTGTGCCCCACGAGCCCCCTCGAGCTGAGCCACAACGCGGCCCAGGTCATAATCAAGGGGGCGAGGTACGGGATACCCGTGAACGTCCTGAGCATGGCGATGGCGGGCGGTTCGTCCCCCGTGTACCTCGCCGGGACGCTCGTCACACACAACGCGGAGGTCCTCGCCGGGATAGTCCTGAGCCAGATCGCCCAGCCGGGCGCGAAGGTCTGGTACGGCAGCTCGACGACCACCTTCGATCTCAAGCGCGGCACCGCGCCCGTCGGATCCCCGGAGCTCGGCGTGATCAGCGCGGCAGTCGCCAAGCTCGGGCAGTTCTACGGTCTGCCCGTGTACGTGGCCGGCATGTAGACCGACTCCAAGGTACCCGACCCCCAGGCGGCGCACGAGAAGACGATAACCTCGCTCCTCCCTGCGATGGCCGGGGCGAACACCGTCTACGGCGCGGGTATGCTGGAGCTAGGCGTGACGTTCTCGATGGAGCAGCTGGTCATAGACAACGACATAATCGCGATGGAGAAGAAGGCGATGGAGGGCGTCCCGCTCTGCGAGGAGACCCTCGCCGTCGAGGCCATCAAGGAGATCGGCGTGGGCAACGACTTCCTCGCCCATCCCTCGACGATGAACAACATCGAGCTGGCATCCGACCCGCAGGTGTTCGACAGGTACATGATCGGCGACTGGAAGGCCGCCGGCAGCAAGAACGCGGTGGACGTGGCGCACGACGTGGTCGTGGACGTCCTGAAGAACCACGTGGTCAAGCCGATACCGGAGGACGCCCTCAAAGCGATGAGGGCCATAGTCAAGAAGGCTGACGACGAGTTCAACAAGGGCAGGGAGTGATAAGGTGTCAACAGAATCATTGGCAGAAGAGGCGAAGCAGGCGGTCATGGCGTACGACTCCAAGAAGACCGTCGACGTGGCCAACAGGGTCATAGCCGAAGGGGCGGACATAGTGGCGATCATCCAGGACGGCTTCACGAAGGGGATGACGGAGATAGGGTCGCTCTTCGAGGCGAAGAAGCTGTTCCTGCCGCACATAATGGCCGCCGCAGGCGCGATGAACGCCGCCCTGAACATCCTCACCCCGGAGCTGGAGAAGCGCGGGGGCAAGATGGACGAGGGCCTCGGCAAGTTCGTGATATGCTCCATCGAGGGGGACATCCACTCGATAGGGAAGGACATAGTCGCGATAATGCTGAAGGTCGCCGGGTTCAGCGTCGTGAACATAGGCAGGGACGTGCCGTTGAAGGACATCGTCCAGGCATGCAAGGACAACAACGCGAAGTACGTCGGCACCTCGGCGCTCATGACGTCCACGATGGTGAACCAGAAGACGTTCGAGGGGCTCCTCAAGAAGGAGGGGATCAGGGACAAGCTGGTCACGAACGTCGGCGGCGCCCCTGTGACGCAGCAGTGGGCCGAGGAGATCGGCGCCGACGTGTACTCGGAGAACGCCTCCGACGCTGTGGCGAAGATGACGAAGATCGCGGGCTGAGGGCGTCCAGGAGGCATAGAAATGGACGTTAACGACAAAACAGCCGAGGCCCATAAGAAGAGGGTGAAATACGGCTACATGATGGCCCTGTTCTGCGCCATACTTTGGGCGATCTGGTACATCCCAGGCACGTACATATGGGACTTCGACGTCATCGGGGACTTCCTCGTGATCGCGGGCGACAAGGTCGGGGACGACGCGGGGACGATCGTGGCGGCGATGCTGATAACGGCGCTGAACGCCGCCTTCGTCATCTTCTCGTACATCATCTGGAACTTCTTCCTCGGGACTGCGAAGTTCTCCGAGATGAAGAGGAGCATAAAGGAGATGAGGGCCTGCACCAAGTACTACTTCCTGGGCGCGATCTGCGGGGGGCCGATAGCCATCCTCGGGTCGTTCCTGGCGATGGGGTACGTGGGCGGCGCGTTCGCGGCGGTCGCGGCGCTCGCCTACCCCGTCATAGGGACGCTGCTGTCGAGGGTCTGGCTGGGCCAGAAGATCTCCCACCGGGCGATCGCCGGCATACTGATAATCCTCATCGGCAGCATCACCATCTTCGGGATCGGCATGATCGCCGACATGAGGGACCCGCTCGTCCCGGACAGCGTCATAATCGGGTACATCGGCGGCATAATGGCGCTGTGCGGCTGGGGCATCGAGGGCGCCATCGCGGCGAAGGGCATCGACGTGTCGGAGCCGGACGTCGCGATAACGCTGAGGTTCGCGATGGAGAACATAATCTGGTGGGCCATCGCTCTGCCCGTGCTGTTCCTGATGTCATTCCCGGTCTGGGAGTACGCATGGAAGATGATCTCTGACCCGATAATACTGCTGACGCTGGTGATGCTCGGCCTGACCTTCGGGTTCTGCTACGTCGCCTGGTACAAGGCGTTCCCGCTCATCGGGGTGGGGAGGGGCCAGGGCATCGGGAGCCTCTACGGCATATTCTCGGTGATATTCCTCATCCTGTTCTTCGGGGTGACGGCGGCCATAGGCGACGGGCTCGATAGGCAGATCTCGCTGGTCGCGGGCGCCATACTCTGCACCGTGGGGACCCTGATAATGTTCACCGAGAAGACGGAGAACGTCGAGTCCCTCAGGGAAACCGGGGAAGGAACAGAGGAGGAAGTGCCATGATGGAAGGGCGCCCGTTCAAGTTCCGGATACTGGAGATACTGGACACAGAGGGGCCGACGTGGAACCGGGACCTCGTGAAGCAGCTCCAGGCCGAGTACAACATGCCCTCGGACTACTACAGGGACTGCCTGAACTTCGACCTGATCGAGGTGGCGGCGTCCGGCATGGCCGCCGAGGGGGAGACTCTGATCGACGAGGAGGGGACCTTCAGGAAGGGCCGCCTCCTCATACAGTACCACATCACACCTTTGGGGCTGGACTTCCTGAACGAGCTCAGGTCCAAGGTGAAGCCGAGGAAGGGTGGATGAGATGATATGGGAAGAGATAGCTGAAGAGTACTTCTCGAACGGCATAATCCCGAAGGGCGAGTACGTGTTCATGGTCCTCATACTGGGCGTGTGCGTGCTCGCGCTCTGGAGAGCCCGCAAGATGGTGTCCGATATCTGAAAACGCGTTAAGGCGGCCGCAAGGCCGCAAACCCCTTACAACCCCTTTAAAACGGTTTCGATAGGAAAACATTAATATAATGACGTTACACAGGGAAATCGAATAGTTAATTTTAAATATCAAAATAAAGATTGTCCAAAGTACGATAATAGTTTTTAAATACTTTAGTTGTAATAATAAAACAGGTTCGAAATGCTGGCGTCATGGCATGCGCATGACGGCGAGCGCGCACTTGGAGGAAGAACATGAGCACAGAGCAGATCTTGGCTGACCTTAGGACATCGGTCGAGACCTGGAACGTAAAACTCGCCCAGGACTCGACGAATGCCGCAATCAAAGAAGGGATAAAAGTAAAAGAGATAATCGAGAAGGGCCTCGGGAAGGGGATGGAGACCATCGGGGAGAGATTCGACAAGGCGGAGATATACCTCCCGCAGGTGGTGGCCGCGTCCAAGACGATGGAGGCCGCGATAAAGATCCTCGAGCCCCTTATGACCTCCGGCGCGGGCGCGCTCAGGGGGACCGTCATAATGGGGACGGTCGAGGGGGACATCCACGAGATCGGGAAGAACGTGTGCTGCGCGATGCTCAGGGGGGCCGGGTACAACGTCATAGACCTCGGGCCCGACACGTCCTCGCAGGCGTTCCTCGACGCCGCCGAGGAGAACGACGCGGCGATAATCGGCGGCTCCGCGCTGATGACCACGACGCTCGAGTCGCAGAGGGAGCTGGTGGAGGCCAAGAAGGAGGTCGACGCCCCGTACAAGTGCATATTCGGCGGCGCGCCCTGCACCAAGGCGTGGTGCGACGAGATAGGCGCGGACGGGTACTCCGCGACGGCCGCTGAGATCATCGAACTCGTGAACGAACTGATGAAGTGATAGAAATGGTAGCAACAAGACCACTCAGTATAGGTGACGTCTACGACAGGTTCGTGAAGGGCAAGAAGGTCCCTGAGAGCGAATGGGACTACAACATCCTGCCGACGAAACTCACCGAGCTAAAGGAGAAGTACAAGCTGAAATTCGGGGACAAGTTCATACCCGAGGACAAGCAGACGATAAACAACCTCTTCTACGCCGGCATCGAGATGCTCGTGGAGACCGGGTACTACTGCTCCGACTTCGGCCGCGTAATGAAGGTCACGGAGGAGGAGGTGTGGGAGGGCATCAAGAAGACCCCCACCAAGCTCATAATGGGCGAGGGCAGGGACATAGCCCGCTTCTACCCCAGGCGCGGCAACAGCCCGGTGAAGCCCATCGTCCAGGGCGGCCCCACGGGGTCCCCCGTGTCGGAGGACATATTCGTCCAGGTCATGCAGTCGTACGCCCAGGAGGCGACGGTGGACACGCTGGTCAACGGCGTGATGACCACGATCGAGGGGCACCCCGCGAAGACCAACACGCCGTACGAGATCTACGCCATGATGGCCGAGCTCCGCGCCGTCAAGGAGGCGCGCATCAGGGCCGGTAGGCCCGGGATGGGCGTATAGGGCCCGGAGACGCCGCTGTCAGCGGCAGGGCGCCTGGCGGCCGACATGGTCAACGCCGGCCACAGGATCACGGACGCGCACGAGTGCTCCCAGCTCAACGAGCTCAAGATCGACATGGTGGGCCTCAACATGCTCGCCGGGTGGACGACCAACGGGGACACGATAATGATCGAGCAGATGCCCATATTCGGCGGGTACACCGGCGGCCTCGAGGAGACCGCCATCTGCGACGTCGCCACGACCCTCGGGTCGTTCGTGCTGTTCAGCGGGAACTTCCACCTCGACGGGCCGATCCACATAAGGTGGAACGTGACCACCGCGAAGGAGACCCTCCAGGTGGCGGGCCACGCCGCGGCGGCCATCGACGCCAACACGGACCTCCTGCTCGCCAACCAGTACTACCCCGGCGCGGGGCCGTGCACGGAGATGTGCCTCCTCGAGACCGCCACGCAGGCGGTCTGCGACACCGGGTCCGGGAGGGAGATGCTCTCCGGCTCGGCGGCGGCCAAGGGCGTCGCCCAGGACAAGACCACCGGGATGGAGGCGAGGATCATGGGCGAGGCCGCGATCGCCGCGGCCGGCATGAAGGTCTCCGACCTCAACGAGGTCATCGGGAAGGTCCTCTCGAAG
>JGI24702J35022_10001111_pt1 | contig 16724 bp, 18 predicted proteins | sample TergutTh196P4_FD_35022 | JGI IMG/M metagenome (IMG submission 35022)
AACTTGCTCCGCATCGTGACCTGTTTTGTAAATTACATAGGCACGGATGCGCGTTCGGGGAAATCCGTTCGCATCCTGTCTGAAAATTTCAGACTGACGGTCGTGCCGAGTACCGTTTGCCGTTTTATCGCGAATCTGGAAAAAGAGGAATCGAAGCCGCGAAAAACAAAACAGCGAAAAGAAAAACCGGTTCAGATACTGCCGCGCACAAACGAATAGCGGCGCTCAAACAACGGACGGCAAAACCCGAACCGGACACAAAGCGATTCGATTACGACCTCGACCAACCACTTCATCTTGTACTTAAAGATGGGTAAAATTATACTTTCTCGCCGTAGCCGATATACAAAATGTTCTGAAACAGCTTTCGTTGTTCCAGAATAAAATTATTCAGAGGTGATAACCAGTGAGTAATTTGAAAGCAAAAGAATACAGGCGATTAGAGGACATCAAGCATGTGCGTGCCGACGGAAGCGAGTATTGGCTAGCGCGGGAGCTTACGTTGGTGTTGGACTATACGCAAAGGCGCAATTTTACGAAAGTCATAGATAAAGCTATGATAGCCTGTAATAACAGCGGCCACGATGTAGTTTACTATTTTGCCAAGGTCAGCAAAATCGTAAATGCAGGCGCGACATAGAAGCCTGTAAAAGATTATGAACTTTCGCGTTACGCATGTTACCTGATCGTACAGAACGGTGATCCGCGTAAAGAAGTCATCGTGCTTGGACAAACCTATTTTGCCATACAGACATACCGGCAGGAAATCGCGGACAGGTTTAACCAGCTTGACGAAGACAGCAGGAGGCTCATTGTCCGTGGCGACATCAAAAAATGGAATCAAATGCTTGCGGAAGCGGCCCGCGACGCAGGCGTAATTTCAAGCGAAGAATTTGCAATCTTTCAAAACGCCGGGTATATGGGACTCTACGGCGGGTTATCGGTAGATGACATTCACAAGCGAAAGGGGCTTACCGTTCGGGATAAAATCCTTGATTTCATGGGAAGCACAGAGCTTATAGCCAATCTGTTCCGAATATCGCAAACGGAAGAAAAACTCAAGCGGGATGCCGTGGAGAATTCCTCGGATGCGAATGCCGTGCATCACGCCGTGGGGCGCGAGGTACGCGCCGCCATTAAGCGTGTTGGCGGTACAATGCCGGAGAACTTGTCAACTCCGGAAAAAAGTATCGCTCGTATTGAGAAGGAACAGGTTGCCAAATTGAAACGGAGAGCAAAGGAAAAACCACTGATGCTGGACGAATGAACAACCCAAATGGAAAAAAAGTTTGTGAAAGTAGGGTGATTTGTTGTGTTAGACGATTTATGTCCTGAAACTTATATGTGTTTGGATCAGGCGATATTAGCTATTCGATCTAAACGCCCCAAAGTTAGCAAATCATTACCTTTTACTGTTTATCAGAGCGGTAGGTGTGTTCAGCTTTGGGTCAATACGCCAGCATGTAAGTTTAGTTTGTCGGGAAAATGTTCCATTTGTGATTATTGGGATGGTGAAGTTGTTGAAGACGCAATTAGTCAAGCATGTAAATATATTAACAACATCAGCAATGCTTGCGACACGCTTCTTTTGAATACTTGTGGAAGTTGTTTGTGTGATGAAGAGCTACCGTTTGAGCAGTTAATGAATCTTGTCAGTGCAATTGCCAAAACGACAGTAAAGCGTGTGATTCTTGAGTCACACCCTGCATATGCCACAGTAGAAAAACTAACTTCGATTGTTAATGTGCTTGATAGCAAGGAGGTAGTGCTGGAATATGGTCAAGAATCTACTTCCCCCTATGTTTTGCAATACTGCCTGAATAAGCCCTCGATGCTCCATGAATTTGATATTATCTCCACTCTGCAACGACGAGAAGTAACTATTAATGCAAATATCGTACTAGGCTCGCCGTTCTTGACCGTACAGAACAGAATCAATGATGCTGTCAATAGTATACAAACATTATTGCAAAAAGGCATAGACGGGGTAGTCTTGTTCCCAGTCAATATTAAGCCCTACACGTTGGTGAAATATTTATACGACAATGGATACTACAAGCGTGTAAATGCCAATGAAATAGTAAAGGTGCTAAATCGTTTTTCGTCTGAGGAGCTAAAAAAAATAGATATTGCTTGGTTCGAACCTCAACGAGAAGAATTGCCAGCCTACAGCGAGTTGGGATTAAGCCCGCAGTATTGTGAAAAGTGCGGCGAGATCATTTTGGAGCATCTGCTTAAATACAGGGATGCCAATAATGGAACCGAACGAAAGGAAATATTGCAAGAAGCCGAAATGAGGATGTGTGATTGTAAAAATTATTTATATGACTATCCATTTTCGGGGATAGACGAAGCCTACAGATTTATATCTGAAACCGTTCTTAGGATGGCATAATTATGCGGTCAATTGATGTGCATATACATACAAATGCGCAATGCAATTTAAGGTGTATCCATTGTTATGAAAACGCTGATAAATACACAGAAAAGAAGATTTCCAACGAATTTGAATTGCAGTTGGTGGAGTATCTTTGCGAGAATTTTGCCGCCGATATACATCTTGAGGGCGGTGAGGTTTTTCTCGAAGAGGCGTTGATAAAGACATTAGGCAATTTGAGCAATGAGAATTTGAAAAGTATAACAATAACAACGAATGGACTGAAACGAACTTGTGACCAAGAAACGCTTCGAGTGTTGCGCTCAATTTCATGCTTGAGAGTTTCGGTTGAGGGTCATACAGATTCCCTGCATAGAGCAGTGAGGAAATGTGCTTTGCAGCCAATACTGGATAACGCAAGCTATTACAAAAACTTAGGAGTGCGTGTGGTTTTGCGCATCACGCTCAATAGATTAAACATGAACACGATGTTCGCTGAAACAATACCTACGCTAGAAAAGTTAGGGTTTGATGAATTTCAGGTTTATGAATTGCAACCCGTGGGAAGGGCAAAGACGGGCAATATTCATATTGAAACCCCTTTGACTGCCTTTTATGAAGATTGGTTAGAACATCCGTCGAATACAAACGTAAAGGTATCTTTACCGAAACGTAGAATCAATGAAACGGTGGAATATATTGCACGACTGCACCAAATCAACGTTGTCGAGCAATATGTAGGTGATGACGCAAGTATAAGCATTGGAGTAGATGGATTTGTTAGGATTTGTCCATGGGACATGCTTTCAAAGCCACTGACTCATATTACTGAAGATAATATTGCGGATTTGGAAGGTGTTATCGAATCTCAACACACACCACACGAATGTGAGCATTGTACTCGTCTAGTTCTAAAGGGGGGATAACCGTGTTGAAACCCATGTCATATTATGGGATTGGGCAAACGCCCATGTTAAAATTGGCTCCTATAAACAGCAACAGAATTTTTCTTAAATTGGAGTCGAAAAACTTTCTGGGGAGCGTCAAAGCAAGAACTGCATATGGTTTAGTCAAAGGGTTGCAGGTTCCACACGAGCGCATAATAATCGAGTCAACATCTGGCAACCTTGGGTTAGCCCTTAATTTCTTTTGTAGAAAAGAGGAGCGCCCATTCTTGTGCTTGCTGGATGAGACGGTGATTGCTGCTAAGCGGGAATATTTAAAGGAACAAGGCGTAGATTACGAGATTGTTTCGACACGAAACGGAATGGATGGCAGGTCTTCGCGTATGAAACGTGCTGAAGAGTTGACTAAACAAGGCACTCATTTTTGGGTAAACCAATGTGATAATGAAGATGGCGTCTTGGTGCACCAGCAAACTACAGGGCCAGAAATCATAGAACAAACGAATGGTGAAGTAACGTGCGTATTCTGTGCCGTAGGGTCTGGCGGAACGATTAGTGGTATTGGCGAATGTTTTAAATCGTTAAGAATTAATACCATCTTGTTTGGCGTTGAGCCGTATGGATCAACGATTTTCAGCGTTGAGGATGCACCATATTTAACAGCAGGTGCTGGATTAAGGGGGCAACCCGGAAATATTAAGCGCCACATTGGAATAGTTGACAAGGCAATGTCTATCCATGATGATATTTCAATTCGTAAATGCAATGAGCTATATGCGCTTTATAATGCCGATGTTGGAATAACTACAGGTATGGCCTATGCAGCCGCCGAAAAATATTGTTATACAACTACAGGAGAGACCGTTGTAATCATTGCTGCCGATGGAAGGGAGATGTATCTTGATCACTTGTGATTATTCCGGAATTGCGAAACATTACGATTCTTGGAGTATGGGCGATGATTCATACTATCCTGTTGCTGACTTCTATTTGAAGTATCTCTCTGATTATACTGGCGTCTTTGCCGAACTCGGAGTTGGAACAGGGCGTATAGCGAGACCTTTATCTAAAAGGGCAAATGTCATCGTTTATGGCATTGACTACTGTGAAGCCATGTTGGAACAGTGTAAGAGAAAATTAACTGCCGATATGGCATTGGAGTTAATATGTTCGGACTTTACTTGTTTTGAACTGCCGCAAAAGGCAGACATTGTTTATATGCCATTTCGTACAATCGGTCATGTGCTAACTCGAAGTGATTTAGACTCTGTTTTTCGCAATGTCAATAAGAGCTTAAAGCTAAATGGATTGTTTGTTTTCGACCACTACATATTTAACAGAGAGTGGGCAATAGCGCACAATAACGTTGATATACCAATGTATGAGAAAAACGGCGTGAAAATATCGGATAAGTATATCTACGACTTCACAAATAAATTGATGCATTGCGAAGTAAGGAATAACGATACAATAGTTAGCAAGTTTAATTTTCGATGGATTGATGTTACTGAAATTGAAGACGTGTATCCAAATTGTGGTTTTTCCTGCGTACGTCTGCTTGGAGATTTCGATGGGAGTGCATGGACTTCTGTTTCGCCAAATCAGATATGGGTATTGAGGAGGAGCGAGTAAGATGTTCTTTTCAGGTCGTTCTTTTGACACATTCGAAGCAGCAATCGCTATGCTTATTGGTGATGACTCCGCATATAACCATATAGATTGCTTGTCTGGGCGTGCATTTTCTCTCAATCGAAAAAATAATAGCGATTTGTACTCTTGCAATATATCTGTTGAAGATGCTGTTGAAAATTTAAATGAAAGTTATGGAGATGCTTTTTCGGTTGTTTTTCCATGTGAATTGCATGAGCCTTTTATAATGGAACTGCATCAAGATATTGGCATCCCGACTATATTTAGAAAATATTATCCACACGGACATTTTATCTTCTGCCATAGAAAAGGCAACAAGATACATATTAATGACCCGGATGGATTTCCCTGTTTGTTTTACCCGATTGAAGACTTATTACTTGAAAATCCGGCTATTGTTAGGACTACTGCCAAGCCGTTATTACGGCTTAATTTAGATGCCATTCGGCAAAGAGGCGCAAAGCTTTTTCGTGCCGCTATAACCTCCGATGAGACAATGGAGAATTGCAGTCAGTTATTTATGCAATACGCTATCAGAAACTACGTGTGCCAATCCAATAAAGCGTTGTCTTTTCTCTGTGAGTACGCAACTGTTTCGGAGAACACCCAAACTAAAATTGAAACTCTGTTTTCGCAAATGCTTTCATTGACGAAATGCTCGTATGATGAAAGTGCGTATATAGATGGATTAATTTCTTTACTTCTGGAGGAACTGTTGTGCCAGTGAACTTTGATGTTCTAAAAAATGTAGAACCCAATATCCCGTGTTTTTGTTTTGAAGCAAATCGTTTCTGTGAAAATCTCAGAAAATTTAAGGCGCTACTTAGTCCTGATGTTCAATTGCTTTACTCGCTGAAAGCTAATCCTTTTTTCGTCGAAACTGCACGGGCGCATTTGGACGGTATAGAAGTATGTTCTTCAGGGGAGATATTCCTTGCGTCAATCTATAATGTAGAGCCATTGAAAATTACGTTTGGAGGAATATGTAAGGAAGCGACTGATTTTGAATATGCCATAAATTTTGGCATCAGAAGATTCTCGATTGAATCTCTATCACAGCTTGTCATGCTAAATGATATTGCCGTTATGCATAACGCGAACGTGAAGGCTCTACTCCGTATCTCTGTTGGGAATCAATTTGGCATGGCCTTAGACGAAATCAACAAATGCTTTCAAATTTGTTGCTTATCACATGTTGAGATTTTGGGACTTCATTATTATCCTGGCACAATGAGAATTATTTCAAAAGATATAAAAAAGGATTATGATACATTTATCAGTATTTTAAACTCAATAGATACGTCTTTGATCAAGGAGATACAATATGGCGCAGGCATCGGAATTGACTATTATAGAGATGGTAGTGAGTTAAATAGTACGATAGAATACACGGCTAGTATTATCAATGATTTTGCTCAAAAATATAAAGTTACCTATGAGGCAGGGCGTATGTTTGCAGCCGATGCCGGCGTATATATATCACGGGTTGTTGAAAAAAAGAAAAACGGGGGGAAAAACTTCTTGGTTTTGAATGGCGGACGCCATCACTTTACATATCACGGCGGTGTGACAAAGTTAGGAAAAAATCGACCTAACATTACAATAATCTCAAATTCACCGATTGACGAAACAGAGAAATCCGTAGTGGTTGGGGCACTTTGTAATGAAGCCGATATTCTTGCAAACGACATTGAATTGCCGATAGTAGAAGCTGGCGATTACATTGTCTTCCATAAGGCTGGGGCATATTGCATGACAGAAGGATCAACTCTATTTCTTAGCCGAGATTTTCCCGCCATATTTAACATTTGTGACGGGGTGCTTAAAATCATACGCGAAAGAAATTCTATAAACTGGCTACAAACTTTTTATACGGAGGGGCAAGTATGAGAGATCAGTATTATTCGTTGATAGAGCGGCATACAGGAAAACCTTCTTCTGAAATAAATGATAGCATGACCTTTAGAGATGACTTGGGGATGGACTCCTTAAATGTTGCCATGCTATATCCTGATATTGAAGATTTGTTTAATATTACATTTTCGCCCTTAGATGATGACCTTGGGGAGATATTCAAGACTGTTGGAACACTCTGGGATTTTATAGAGTCGAGGGGTAGTTTGTAATGGCAGGATACAATCCTTTTCTAAAATCGATAATGCGTCAGGTATACCAAAACAGGCGTTCTTTACCCATTGAGATCAAAACGGTTGTTCGTCACGAAATTGCGGACGGGAAGCCGATGTGTGAAGTTTGGTTCATGTCGGAAGGCTGTGCGTATGACCGAGATGGCGGTTGTACAATGTGTAACTATGGCAAGGGGCATGCAGTAGACAGTACTTTCATCCTCAAAGAATTAAAAACTGCATTTGATGAGCTTCCGAAAGCAGCTTATAACCTAGTCATTAACCCCAGCGGTAGTTTTTTAGATGAACGTGAGGTCAGTACGAGATTGCGGAGTAGCATATATGATCTATTGGACGATATCCCCTTTGAGTCCTTAACAATTGAAAGTCGCGCAGACGTTATAACTCCTCCGTTGTTGACAGAATTAAAAAACCGCTACCCAAACAGACGAGTATCCATTGAGATTGGGGTTGAAACGTTCGCGCCTTGGTTACTTAGAAATTCCGTAAACAAAGGTGTCAGTGTAGATCAGATTGAAAATGCGAGCAAAATGATTCGAGAAGCTGGCTTGATATCTATAGCAAATATTGGCTTAGGGATACCATTCATTTGCGAAAAGACAAACATTACACAAGCGCTAAAATCTATAACCACTGCTTTGAACAAGGGGTTTGATTTGATTATTTTGTTCCCATATCACATCAAGCCCGGGACGCTATTAGAAATTCTCTTTTCAGCAGACAGATACTGCAGGGTATCGTTATGGTCGCTTGTAGAGGTGTTAGCTAACTTGCCGTCAGAATATCTTCCGCAGGTCAATATTTCATGGTATAGAAACTATTATACGGATAAACGTAAAGTCATTGAATCGCCAGATACTTGTCCACGTTGCCGCAATATTGTTTTAGGATTACTAGACCAATATAAAGCTACGCCTTGTCAAAGCACTCTTTTAGCACTATTATCGTTCCATTGTAATTGTAGAGAAGAGTGGCGAATCATGATTGCTAGCCAATCGAATAGTATTGAATTTTCTGCAGTTGAAAATGATTATCGGTATTTGGCTGATCATTTCAAAATAAACAACGATTTACTTGATCAGACTTTAGTAATGATGAAGGAGGGTTTGTATGCTAACTATTGAAAATTTAATAATATCATCACCCAGCATGCCCTTTATGGACAACATTCATCCGTTTTACAAGGAGAGCATACGGTGTTTATTTGGTGCTGATAAAACAGCTGAAGTCCATTCATTTCCTACAAGGAATAGAATGAGCATTACTAATTCGCTGCAAGAAATGATAGGTAATAATAAGTATGACTTTTCATATTTCATAGACATCCGATTCCAAGAAGAACTTGGTTCGCCATCTCCGCAGTATGAAATATTATCTGATTTAAAACTCACTTCGATAATTCCGATATGTGTACACGGCGACAATATTGGTATTATTAAAGAGGGCTTGCGAATTAGTGATGCACTTTTGAGCAAAGGCGAAAAGGCGCTTTGCACTATATCTAATGTGGCCAGCGCCACATGGCAGCATAGCGGTTTAGAGTTTGTTATTTCATGCATTTTATCAAGCGATGGTCTGTCCGACGGATTTGTCAATATGAAAGGAAAGTTTTTAATATGAAACCAAACAATATATTAAAGCTTCAACCTGACGAAAAAGATCGTATTATATGTTTTATCCGGCAATATGCAAATGATAATGAACCTCTTTGCATATTTGTGTCAGGGGGATTGGACTCTGATGTAGTTGCGCGTTTATGTTGCAGTGCTGTCGGGCGTGAACGCATTAGGCTGGTTGTAGTTCTTCAAGATGACATGGAAGAACAATACATAATCAATGCTCGTCAATTGGCAGAAGATTTGGACGTTTCGCTTGACGAAACAAATTTGCGAGGCTTTAATCTTCAATTGATAGAGGCAGCAGAAAAAAGCAATCCATCCCTCTTTAACTCTAAGTCGTTATTGGATCCGAACCGTGCTAAATGTTCTCTGCGTACATTTCTCATTTCATGCTATCAAGATAAGGGTTTTTTGATTGCAGGATCATCAAATCGATCAGAAGTTGAGCTGGGCTTCTTCTTGCCATTCGGAGACAACATAGCGCATTTTAAACCGATAGCACATCTATATAAAACCCAAGTAGTCCAATTGGCAAAGAAACTTGGATGCCGAGATGAAGTAATGAGTCAACTACCCTCAGCCGGTTTTTGGGCAGGACAGGAGGACTTAACAGACTTATCTTATTGGATTATAAACCGAGCACCCATTATGGGAACTGGCAGGCAGTTTAGTGCCGACGACGATGTAAAGATGAAAGTTATAAGGGCATCGCTTACACAAAAAGCTGTTGATACCGCACTCTATGCTATTTATAACCAATACACTGCGAGTACGATAATACAAATGTCAGGATTGTCCGCTGAGTGCATTGATTCACTTATTGCAATCACAAAAGCATCAAAAAAATGGAAAACTCGGCCGATACTGCAACATTTAATAATCAGATAAAAAGGAGGGGTACATCGTGAACAATAGAAATGAGTTCTTATTAAAAATAGGAACGGAGACAAGAAAAACGAGAGTATCCTTTTGGAACGATATAGACACGATTAGTGTCCGTATTACTGATACTCCTGATTGGAAAGATGCAGGGTTATGGTTCCGCACGGCAGGATGCACTTATGACGCGCATGGTGGCTGCATTATGTGTGATTATAGCAACGGACCAGAAACCACCATAGAGCAAATGATTTCATATGTGGAGCAAGGGCTTAAACAAATTCCGTCAGATTGTAGGATTTTATTAGTCTCGCCTTCTGGAAGTATGCTGGATGACAAAGAGGTTCCGCAGGAAGCTTTGATTGGAATCCTCAATGTCTTACGGGAATCACCTTTTCAACGTATAACATTTGAAACTCGTGCGGAAACTATCACCGATAAAGCCATGAAGCTGTGCATGGATATTCTTGGCGCACGGTTTTGGGGGCTATATGTTGGCTTGGAGTCGGCTTATCCATTCATTTTGAAGCATTGTATAAATAAACAATTACAACTATCTGCGGTTGAAGATGCCATTTTGGTTTGTAAAGCAAACGGTGTGCGAATCACCTTTAATGTTTTGGTTGGCGCACCATTCCTTTCTGCCGACGAAAGTGTTAAAACCGCCATTAATACTGTGAAATGGGCGCTTGCTAAAGGTGCTTTTCGGTGCGACTTATTCCCTGTTCATGTGAAGCATTCAACTCCATTAGCTGCACTTTATAAAGAAGGGCTTTATTTGCCTCCAAGTCTATGGGAATTAGTTGAGGTTTTAAACGGGTTAGGAGAGGAATTGTTCCCTAAAATCGGGTTAAGTTGGTATACAACAAATGGCGCGTATAATATCATTAGCTCGCCAACAACTTGCCCTATATGCGCTAATGAGGTTATAACTTGTTTGACTGGATTTGCAAACACACAGAAACCAAGTTTTATACATCAAATGGATAACATGGTATGCGTTTGCAAAAGAAACTTTGGAAATGATGTCGTTATTGATTCGCTAACCGACAGAGTTTTTATGGGGTATAAGATACTATCAAACAAATTTTTAGGGGATTATTGGTGGAGTGAACACGCCGAATCCATAAACAGCATGATTCAGTTAGATTGGATAAATGGGGGTGAGACAATTGCTCTTTAAGAAGTTAATGGAGGATAATCTGGCCGATATTCCTATTCTATACTATGAATCTAAGGGGTATAGTTATCGGGAACTCTACATACGTTCTCTCGCATTGGGTCAATTATGGATCAATAATGGTGCAAAATTGGGGGATCGCATTATTGTTTCGTGCTCAAATAAAGCTGAGTGCGTTATTGCTTTGTTGGCTTGTTTAGCATATGGCTTTATTTTTGTTCCAGTTGAACCTAATAATGGTGACGAGGACTATATTGCTAATGACTGTGGTGCTATCCTTACCTTTTCGGGCGGTTTGCCAAGCTATACATCAGAAGAAGCCCGGACGGTTCTACCTATGGATACGATAGGATACATTATTTATACCTCAGGTTCCACAAATGTGCCTAAGGGTGTGGTAGCACCATTTTCAGCAATTGACTTTTGCATTGAGGCAATTAATAAGAGGCTATGCAATAATGAGACTGATAAAATATTGAGTAGACTCCCGCTTTCATTTGATTATGGTCTCTATCAAGTATTCCTTGCTTTGCGGTTCAAATCCAAGCTGGTGTTAATGGATAACGAAACCCCTTTATTGATCATACCACAAATCCTATCGTATCATAAAATCACTGCACTGCCGGTTGTACCAACAATGCTGGCTGCTTTATACCGCTCCCGTTTGCTTAAAAGAGAATATTGTACGAACCTACGGTACATTTGTTCAACAGGCGAAATATTAAATGTCGATTTAATTTCGAATGTACGCAAAGCATTACCCAATACTGCGATTATCCCTATGTATGGCTTGACGGAATGCAAACGTGTTTCTATTATGCCGCCGGATAGATGGGATAAAGTCATGGCGGGTTCGTGTGGATTGCCTTTAGATGGAACCGAGGTGAAAATACTTGACGAATGCGAGAGCGAAGGAGAACTCGTTGTTTACGGTCCCAATATAATGGATGGTTACTGGGGAGATGAAACTACCTCTGCGGAAGTCTTTTGCAAGGATAAAAATGGTCGGCGCTATCTTCGTACAGGCGATGCCTTCTCTATTGACGATGATGGTTTTTTGTACTTTCGCCGCAGGATAAAAAACATGATCAAAGTAGGTGGACATGCGGTTAGTGGAATCGACATTGAGGAATTTCTGAAATGCATTGATGGAGCAATAGATATTCGTGTTATTGGTATCCCTGATGATGTTTACGGAGAATCGGTTTGCGCATGTGTTTATACTGACCAAATTGATGTAATTAATGAAATAGAGGAAATATCAAAATGCCTTCCAGTGCATAAACAAATTAGGCGAATTGTATTATTTGATCAACCATTTCCAACAAATAAGAACGGTAAGATTGATTATGCGGCATTACGCAAGCAGGTAGGTGAGTACGATAATGGATTATAAAGGATTTGGAGCATGGTGTGCGGCCTACGCTTTCTTAAACACAGTGAAGAGTAAGACGGTTACTCCAGAATTATATACCTTATTGTCCGGGACTCCCTTTGGGCTTAAGCATCGCCATGGTGACTCGTTTAGAATACTAACGCCATTAATCGAACCGTGTTTCAGAATGGAATCAACATCATCTATGGTAGGGTATAATTCTACAAAGCATCAATTTGTTGACGCGATTGAAGCGGTTCAGTTTTTATCAAGACTGCCTTTAACTAACCGTGCGATGATCGGGCCCATTGATATGGGTTTCTTGCCTCATTTGCCGCATAATATGTATTACTGCGGCCAGAGTCATTATATTGCTGTAGAAAAACTTGATAATCAGCACTTATTAATAATTGATTCAGAGTGTGTGCCGAGTTATAAATATGAAATTAATACTTTTCATAAAATGTTAAATATAAAAAACATTCCTGAGACAAACGGGATATTAAACATATGGTGTTTTGAAAAACAAAATGGTTTTATTGCGATGGACAATTGGAAGCCTACTATTATTAGTATTGCGGCTAAAAACTTGCTACGTGCAGAACAGGAAGGACAAGGCAGCAAAGCAATAACGGCGTGTGCGGAGTTTCTCTCGGGAGTTGATATGAAAAACTGGTACTTAAAACTATTCTACGAACTGAACTACTTAATCCAACGCAAAAATCTTTTTTTGAGCCAATTAATTAAATTGGGAGCAGAAGTTCAAATTCGAATTGTTGAAAAGCAACTAGATGTGCTTTGTCATATAAGAAAAGGTAATATGTGTGAAACAAAAATAAACCTTGACTTTTTTCGCTATTTATCTAGTTATGAACAAGAGCTCGCTATTAAGATGGCTCAATTGACAGATGAGGAGGTGACCTTCAATGATATCCATAACTGAATACGCCTATGAGATCGGTAAGCAATGCCCTATTAATGGACATGATATTATAAAAAGCGTGCCGATAGATAATTCTCGGCCGCTTTCGGATATGATATTTGAGTGTAACAAACATTTTTCTACAGCCCCGGATATAATCTATATTGCCCATTCAATCCCTTTTGCGAAAGGGATGACAGGGAAAAAACTGCCTGAACTGCTTGGTGCTCCTGTGGTATGGTTGAGTGGACTCCCTTGTTCAGTCACGCACATGGCTATGAAAATAGCGACCTCTCAAATAGAGAAACATATGCATAAGCGAGTGTTGGTTTTAGGGGCAGATAAGGCATATAGTGACCAAGAACGCCGATTTTTCGGAACAGTTATGGGCGATGCAGTTGTTGGGATGATGATAGAAAACGGCGATGGATTACATGAAGTGATAGCCAGCCAATTAGACACATCCTTGATTGCTTCTGAGGGTGAAAATTCAGAACCACATTCAATACAAAAGTATAGAGATACTCTTCCACTATTTCTAAGAGATGCCTATAATAGTTGTTTATCTGAGGCTGGACTAGAACGCGTAGACTTCATTGCGCCACACACGCCTAATAGAGTTGTTTGGGATGTATTTGCCAAATTGGCTGACGTTGATAGAAATACGATATTAGATGAGGATATTGTTCATACCGGGCATTTCAATTCTAATGATAGCTTTTATCACTACTTCACACACTGTGAAAGAGGTACAATAAACCTAGGGCAAACAGCGATGCTCATCAATCCGGGATTTGGTGGGACGCGTGGTTGCACTATATTAAGGAGGAATCCAAATGTCTACAATTGATGTTTATGGCGCACGAGAAAACAACCTTAAAAATCTTGATGTTTCAATTCCAAAGCATCAACTCACTGCCGTATCCGGAGTTTCGGGTTCAGGCAAATCAACCCTGATCTACGATATTATTTTTAGCGAAGCGCAGAGGCAATATTTAGACTCATTGAGTTCATATGCCCGCCGTATTATGCCTCGTTACGAAACTGCCGACTTTGACAAGATAGAAGGTCTTGCCCCTTGTATTTCGATCAACCAAGGTATGTTCACTGGAAATCCTAAGTCAACAGTGGGGACGTATACAGAGCTTTATACACATTTGCGGCTTTTATTCTCGCGGCTTGGCGACTCAAAGCTGAGTGCCGGAGATTTCTCTTTTAATACTCCCGCAGGAGCTTGCTCAACCTGCAGCGGCCTTGGTGTGGCAATGACCATTAACGTGCACAGTTTAATTAGTATGAATTTGTCCCTGAATGAGGGCGCTATACAACATAAAACTTGGAAAGTAGGCTCGCGTTACTGGAACATAATTGAAGCAAGCGAGTTCTTTGATATGAATAAAAAGCTTCGTGATTTTACTCAAGACGAACTGGACCAGCTTCTTTATTGCAATGCTGTTTCAATCCAAAGCAAAGGAGCTAAGGTTGCGCAGTCTTTCTCTTATGAAGGTATCGTCAAGCGTTTGATAAAACGTAAAAAAGACGAGCGCGGTCTCGGTGCCGCTGATTACGACAGCCAATTCTTTTCCGATGGAATTTGCCCGGAATGCAATGGTGCTCGCTTGTCAAAAAAAGCGCGGGAGGTAAAAATCGGCGGGCGCTTTACGATTAGAGATTTCGTGGATTGTGAACTGTCGGACATCCCTGCGCTATTGGAACAGCTTGATAACTCAAGTGCCGAAGCACAAATGCTGTTCCCAATAATCACAAAACAAGTTCTAAGCATAGCAGGCTTAGGAATAGGATACCTTAACTTGAACCGCTCAATTTCGTCTGTATCTGGCGGGGAGGCGCAAAAACTCAAACTCGCAAAGCAGCTGGTTTCGTCATTGACCGACATAATTTATATACTGGACGAACCTACCTCCGGTCTTCATGAGCGGGATGTAAGGAAACTTTCGGACAGTTTGGTTGGAATTGTAAAGCGCGGCAATACCGTTATCGTTATTGAGCATGATCCCTATATATTGCGCCAAGCGGATTACCTTATCGACATAGGGCCAGGTGCTGGAACGCACGGAGGGACGTTAGTAGCCTCGGGAACCCCGGAAGAGCTTGGGGCAAATAGCCAGTCCAGTTTGTTTGAGGTTTTCAATGATTGGGCTATGTGCCCAGCGATTAAGTATCGCAAGCCAAAGACATTCAGGCAATTTAACGATATATATGTGAACAATATAAAAGGTGCTTCGGTACAAGTTCCCAATAATTGCATCACAGTTCTTACTGGCGTGTCGGGTTCGGGCAAAACATCCTTATCCCGTCATATTTGCACCCACTCGCCCAAAGCCATTATAATGGATCAGAGCCCAATTGGCTCAACATCAAGAGGTAATGTCGGCACATATAGCGGAGTGTTTGATTCGATTCGCGGTTTGTTTGCTAGTAAAACTGGACAGAGCCCATCAATTTTCTCGTTCAATAGTGAGGGAAGCTGCGAATCGTGCAATGGTGTCGGTTATATTGAAACCGATATGCATTATTTAGGTAATGTGAAAAATGTTTGCGAATCATGCGGAGGCAAACGCTATAAAGACTATGTTTTGCAATTTGAGCATAATGGGAATAATATCGCCGACGTTCTTGATATGACGGTATCGGAAGCATTAGAGTTTTTTGTGTTCACCGAAATAGAAACTGGGCTTAAGATACTTGAGCGTGTTGGTCTTGAATATATCACGCTCGGACAAGCTCTAAACACGCTCTCCGGTGGCGAAGGGCAGCGGTTGAAGTTATCCCAAAAGCTGTCGCAACGAGGTAACACATATATATTTGATGAGCCAACACGGGGACTTCATCCAAAAGATACTCAGAAGATAATCAGTGTTCTTCAGTTGTTGGCAGATTCTGGTAACACCGTAATCGTTATAGAGCATAACCTTGATGTTGTAGCGCAAGCTGATTGGATAATAGATATGGGTCCAGATGGTGGAAAAAACGGCGGTAAGGTTGTGTACCAAGGCTTCACTCAGGATATTGTCTACTGCAAAAAATCCGTTACAGGGCAGTTTCTGCGGGAGAAATTTGATGGAAAGCAGTAATATTATAGTCAAATTCGCTACAAAGGAGATGACACCTGCATTAATTAGACTTTGTTCAGATACACTCAAGCCAGATAATGACGCTATATATAATGAAGAGTTCTTATGTGCACAAGGATTAAGTTCATCTGTCGCGAAAGGATTTGTTGTTGTTGCGATATTCGAGAATAATTTATGCGGGATGTTGCGGTTCTATCCGAATAAAAGGATTAAGCAAATCTCATTATATCAATTTGCAGTATCTAAATTTGCTAGAGGACTGAACGTTGTTGCTCTGATGCTAAGATTCCTACATGAGCATTATAACGAAGCAATCATTTGTAAATGCCCGACAAGTTCTGATTTCAATGCCTACTATTATAAAACTGGGTGGACTAAGGTTGCAGAACGCGATTATTATTATTGGGAATGGGGGAATAATGCTATAACTAACTAGGGAAACTCTGATTAATTGCCTGTGCGGGCGAATCACGACGTTGCGCGGTACTCGCAACCTCGACTATCCTGTTGATATGTCTCGGCTTCTGCGCTCCGTGCGCCTTGCGCTTCATCCCGCACAGGCAATTAATCAGGGT
>JGI24702J35022_10001112_pt1 | contig 16697 bp, 19 predicted proteins | sample TergutTh196P4_FD_35022 | JGI IMG/M metagenome (IMG submission 35022)
AGCAAGTTACAAGCAAGTTACAAGCAAGTTACAAGCAAGTTACAAGCAAGTTACAAGCAAGTTACAAGCAAGTTACAAGCAAGTTACAAGCAAGCAAGTTAAATTATTCCTTTTACCCCCAGATTGGGAGGTATTTCATATGTCGAGGGGCTGTTGTCGGATCAAGTGGCTTAATTAATTTTTCTTCAACTGCCGACTTAATTAATCGTGATATGACCGCAGAAAATGTATTCGGAAGACCGAAACGATGACGTAGAGACTGATTCGTTATTAATTCACCTTCAATGTGTTTGACACATGCATGCAAATAGCACGCCCAAAGCTTGTCATCAAAAGGAATGTTTGAAAACGGCATTTTTGAAAACAAAGTAACCCTTGTGCTACCCTCATATAGCTCAATTCGCGGCGCAGGCAATTGATCCAATTCGCATGATATTGCCATTCGATCCCACCCTGTACCCAATTCTTCACAAATTTTTAGCCTGCGCATCAATGATGCTAATTTCTCATTTCTAGATTTTGGCGGATTATCAATAATACGCTTGATATCAACTAATGGATGCCCAGGATTTGTAATTTCAATGCGATTTCTAAATATCTCGATAATCGGACCTGTTCCGGTTATAGAGAAATCCTGATGAATCAAAGCATTTGCAATGGCTTCACGAAAAGCTTTTATTGGGTAAACACTTCGTTTTTCACGAAATGCACCATTGATGACCTCTTGAGATGGCAAAAGAGCATCAACATAGTTAATCAAATTTTTAAATTCAGAAACATACCCTTTCTGGCTGGTATATTCTTTTAATATATTTAAGCGGTTATTTTCAGAGTATTGTACAACTCGAATTGTTTTTCTAAAAATACTTGAAAAATTGGAAAGGTGTTTGGCAAATAAAACAGCACCCATATTTGAAATCCCAAATAAACCATTATCTAAAGAGACAATTATGCCGTCTTCCAACATATAATGCATGATTTTACCAATGTCGGAAGGCATTGGAATTTCTAAAATGTCAAAATAAGTGGTATAATCCACAAGACGTAAGGCTTCCTCTGCCGGAAGGTTGTCTTTTGCAATCTGCTCTTCGAAATTTGAAGAGCGCAATCGATCCCAAAGTTTCGCTTGTATTGTCGGATTATCAATTAATTTTTTTGTATAACTCCCCACTCGGATATAATCAATTCTTTTAAAAGAAACCGGCTGATAGAGTGCTTTTTTTATGATAAGTACAACAACTTTTTTATCGTTTATTTGAACAGAATGAAACTCGAAGTCCGCATTCTTTGAAAGTTGAGTCCGAAGCCAATTTTCGATTTCTTGCCCATTTATTTTCAATGTATATTGGTCAAATTCTGTTCCAAGGACTTCATGCGTTTCACTGTGGATTCCCCAAACCATATATGAACAGTCTTTTTCAAGAAGGGTTGCACTATTTGCCAAAGCACTGATATTTTCCCCAATCGTATCGGGTTTATAATTATTATGTTTAAATTCGAGCCATCCGGTTTCAGTCGGCATCCGGCGAAGATTATTAACCAAAAGATTCAAATTCTCCATACAATTCTTTTTCTCCCAAGACTTTTATAGTTGTATTGGACACGACTTAAAGGTTTCTTCAATTTATTCTCTCAGAATGGTTTATGAATCAAAAATCATCGGGATAATGTGATTATAACTTTCCAAGTTAATCATTTGAATATCATGGCGTTGTTTTTTGAAATCATGAAATTATGCACTTCTCGGTTGAAGATGGGTAATAAAAAACTGATCCGAAATAAAGTAAAAAAAATGACTCATAACTTCCCCCCTAAAAACAAAACGCCAACCCATGTTTAAACTCCGGGTCGGCAACGGAGATTTGGACCTGATTCTTTATTTAGCCTCCGAAACTTCAGTAAACGGAGAAAGATTTGTGCAATGTAACTTCAATTACACCTTTCAAACGATTGGCATAATTTCCGTGTCACCTTGCATATTAATGAACTCCTTTTATCTATAAAATTTTTTACTTTTTTTTAAAAAGCAAACATTTAAAAAGGTCTTTACTTAGTTGCATCGGCTGCAATGGCATAGTAACCGACAACGAGATTTATGAGTTTTTCCTTCATTTTTTCATTAACGAGGTACTCAAAACATTTTCCCATCAATCCCCATTCATATTTTTTATACCGTATTCTTCTATTAAAAAACAAATTCTTAAAAATGATAAATCAAAAAATAGAGATGTTGCAGTTGAAAAAATGAAAAATTAAAAAAAGAAAAGTTAAAGATTCTTTTAAAAGAGTTAATCGCTGCTCTCTTCTTTTTCTTCTAACTCTTCGGACCATTTTATAATATTACTGCCGATTTGAAACTGTTTAATAACCGGAGCAGTCAGTGGTATTCTAAAAGGACCAGGGTATATGATCCGGTAATTCTTGTAAGGTCTTTTTCCAACCATTTTCTCTCCCTCTTATTTTAATTGAAATTGCCACTTTGATAAACATGGTGTTACATTTATATTAATGTTGGCTTCGTTTGGGTTTTTCCAAACAAGTATTTTATATGTTTCATCACGGTGGCTATACGCTTGAGAGGTTTCCAATATTGCATAATTTACTTTTATTATCCACAATTTTTGGATGTGTTTTTAAATTGGGCGTGGGCGGTAATAGCAAATATTCAAACTCTTTCATTTCCAAAAGTTCAAAAGCAAAATCAAAATGTTCCTCATATTTCATTTCGGCGGATATCTCTCTCCATATTTTTCCGATCAATGATTCTATTTCTTTATCAGAATCTGCGATATTTAATCCGATTTCTTTTGCTTCTTTTCGGCTGACGGCATAACCGTGGTGGAAATAAGAGGAATTTAAAGTCTTTGCAATGGAATGGATTTTTGATTCATCTTTCATGTGCATAGACAGCATTTTTTCCCCCAAAGATATTGAAAGTTGATTGCTTCTTTTTGCGACACCAATCGGAAGTACGCCCACTTCTTTTGATAAATTGTCCAAGGCTTGGACAACATATCTCTGTTCTGTCACTCCGAAATCGTTTTTTACAAACTCAGTAAAGTTTCGAATATCTTCCGAACTGAGATGAAAATCATCCGAACCGTCCGGCGTCGATCGCTGAACAATAATCTGTGGATCAACCGGTCCCAAATTCGAATACGGATGCATAACAATTTCGTCAACGCCAAGCGCTAAAAGTGTTGCAGCACTGTATGCCACAAACGGAATTAAGACAGAAACTTTTTTAAATCTCTCTCTCAAAATACTCATTATCCGCCACGCAGCAATCGGGTCTCCGCCGTTGCTTATGATTAACAAATCAATTTCATCAATTTCGTTTGGAATTAAATCGATGTGATTTATAAATTCGACAATGACGTCGCCGGCAATGCTCGCATTTGTGCCTGAGCGAATACTGGTTGCATAAACAATCAATGGTTTTTGCCGGCGTTCTTCAATTTTTTTATAGAGTTCAATTCTTGAATCATATGCCATTTTGATCACAGTTCTAAAAAAGGGGGATAGCATATTCATTTTTTTATTTTTTCAAAATAGGAAGGTATAAATACATAAATCTGAAAAACGAAATCAATCTATTGATTACAGTTTTTTTGATTGAATAAAAATCGGTTCAATTTTTCATCAACTGCACATTAAAAACAGTTAAAGTGTCATTTTTCATAAATAAAAAAAGGATCGTAAATTTGTATAGATAATCGCTTGTTTCGTTTCACCATCAATAATTTCAATGAATATTCCAAAAGAAAAATTGAAAAAAAAATTAAGAATATGCGAAAGTCGAGATTGTAAAAAGGTTTTTTAAGATATGATGAGTGAATGAGAATTACTCTTTTTTGACAGGGGGAGTGACAGGACTTCCAAACAGGTGAGCTTCTCCCTTCATTTTTTCCAAATAACTTAGTGGAAATAGTGCAATATCGACTTCGCTGTAAACGCCTTGTCTTTTTTCAATCATGTTTATCCTCCTTTTTTTAAGATATCCGAGTGAATGAGAATTACTCTTTTTTGACAGGGGGAGTGACAGGACTTCCAAATAGGTGAGCTTCTCTTCTTACTTTTTCCATATAACTTAACGGAAATAATTCAAGGTCGATTTTGCTGAAAACGCCTTGTCTTTTTTCAATCATGTTTTATCCTCCTTTTTTAAGATATGATGAATATTTGGTATAAATTTCAAAGTATTTAAAACTCTTTCAAATTTTTTGCGGCTAAGAGTATCATTTATAATATTTTGCGACAAAATGCGGATTTAAATCTTTTTCAAAATATTGTTTTCGTTTCACCCAAACAAAACCATCTCCTTTGGATATGGCGGCAACATCTACGGCCCCGCCGACGGTTTCCACATTTTGCGAGAATCTACGATTAAATATGGTAAGACCGATTAAATTTTCGGCAACAGACGCAAGGTCCGGTAATGGAAAACTATTTAAAATCGCATATTTGGGTTCTTTATTATTGTTTAAATGTGTATCAATTAAGTTTATTATACCATCGCTGTTTAGAACATTGTTTTTGATAATCGTTTTGATGGATTCGTAACAATATGGATCTATTTCTGCTAAGAAAAATTCGACCATATCCACCTGAGCATAAGGGTATATTTTGGTTTTATCATCCATTTCTAAAGTATAAACCAACTTATTCTTTCTGAAATCAATTATTTTGAGGGAGCATATTTTCGGATTTATTTCTTCCGCGCCAAATCCGGCAATGACAACCCCCGTACTGCGGAAATAATCATATTTGTAGAAATACTGAGAAAGCTTTGTGATTTGGGGCTCAAAAATTTCATATAAATTTTGATAAAGAGCGGCTAAAACGGCAACAAAATCGTCATTATCATTTTGGCTGAACTGTTCCAAATAATTCTCTGTTTTTGATAGTGGAAAGTTTTCGATTTCATTAAATTTTTCTTCAAAAAGATAGGCCATTACTTCTATGATTTCCTCTATGTTGGTTTCCTGTCCATCTTTAGCCAATATGTCCATGGACTTGCCTAAAAATTCATAAATCATATTTTTATGAAAATTAAGACATAAGGCTGTTGACCACGCCTTTTGACTTTCTTCATCAAAATAATTCGAGTCCTCGATGAATTGAATAAAGTCTTCTCCACACTCTTGAATTGTTTTGTACACTTTCTGATCGGCACGCGTCCGAAATAATTTGATGAGGGTTTCCCAATTCGTATTTATAAAGTTGGACATCCCGTATGTCATTATTCCGATAGGCTGCTTATAAGAGATTGCAAATAGTTTGTTCGCAGTCGGATATGTTTTCACCCCTTCCGCAGAAGAACTTGTCACAACACTGTCGGCAGCCATTATAACGCCACTACTGTTCAAAATTACGATTTCAACTGTCATAAAACCCATGACGACCGGATGGGTATTAAACGATTTTATTTTTTCAAAAACGAAAGGGATATATACAAGATGTTAAAGGCCAAAAACAAAAAACAAAAAACAAAAAACAAAATATTGACATTTTGTCATTAAACAGCAGCGGCTGTATTCACTCTCTCTTCTTTCTTCAATAATTTAAGCTGCCTGAGAACAAACCAAAGTGTCAAAATGCCTGCCAGCAGATCCACAACAGGGAAAGCCACCCAAACACCGATAAGTCCCATGAAATGAGGAATAATAAAAAGGGTCGGCAAAATAAAAACTTGGCGCGAGATGGTCAAAATAAACGAAACGCGTGCTTTTCCGAGAGCCTGCGTAAAAGCAGAACCGATAATTTGAAACGCAACAATCGGGATGCTGATGTCGGCAATCCAATAAGCAATCACGCCTTCCTTAACAACGACCGGGTCTGTAATAAACAGCGAAAGCAGCGGTGCTGTAAATATGTATGTGAAAGCACCAATGATAAACGAAAGCAAGATGCTCCACTTGACAGATATTTTTAAAATGTCGCGAACATTTTGGAACTTTTTCGCCCCGTAATTAAAACCGGTGAGCGGAATCATGCCTTGAACAATACCGATCACAGGAATAATCACAAATCCGAAAATGCGGTTGATGATTCCGAAAATCGCAAAAGATGACGTATCGCCATGAATTTTTAAATTGTAGTTGACAATAATAAACATGAAAACAAGTGAGGATTCCCTGACAAATTCGGAAACACCGACTTTGATAATATCCAGCGATGTCTTCATGTCAAAAACAATCCATTTGAGACGGAATTTGAGTTTGCTGACGCCGTACAGATAATAAATCAATATCATCACATTGAAAACTTGACAAAGAGATGTTGCAATAGCAGCCCCCTGTATCCCCCATCCGAAATGAAAAATAAAAATGTAATCCAGTATCACATTCAAAATGCTGGAAGCCGTATACATTTTCATCGAAAAAATTGCATTTCCTTCAGCCATCACAACCGCATTGACGGTCATCGTTAAAATTTGAAAAGTGCAGCCTAAAATGATCCAAAACATATAGTCACGAGCAAACGGCAATATGACGGGCGTTGCGCCAAACACTTTTAAGATCGGATCTAAAAACAGTAATCCAAAAATTGTGAAAAAAACACCGGCGGCAAAAGCCAGTATAATCATATTCCCAATGCCTTTTTCAACACGAACCTTTTCTAAAGCGCCCATGCTTCTTGAAATGTAGGATGAGCCACCGACACTGATTCCGGAGGCAACCGATAAAATAAGATATGAGAGAGGGAATGCAATCGTCAATGCCGACAGCCCGATAATTCCGTCCTCTCCAAGTCCGCGACCGACAAAAACAGAATCGACAAGACCATAGAGCATTTGAATAAATATGCCGACCATCGCCGGAAAAGAAAGTCGGGCGAGTGCTGTCTTAACACCCCGGTTATTTAATTGTTCCAGTTTTGTTTCCATATCTTATCATTTTGTGTGTAAAAGCGGCAGTTATTCAATCGTTTCGGTTTTGTTATTATTATCCTATTATTTTGTTGTATAAAATAGCAACGTATTCTTTGTGTAAAAAGCGATGAATTCTTTGTAAAAAGCAGCACATTCTTTTAATGTAAAAAGCAGCCGCATTTTATTTATGTAAAAGGCGGCGCTTTCCCTTTAGTGTAAGCGGCAGTGCATCTTTAATGTAAAAAGTGGCGCATTCCGGTAAAAACCATCGAAACACCCAAACGGTCAGCTGTTGCAATAACTTCCGAATCTCGAATGGAGCCGCCCGGCGATAAAATGTATTTTAAGCCGGCTTCATGTGCGTAAACAACGCTGTCGTCAAACGGGAAAAAGGCATCCGACGCCATAACACATTCAGAGATGATTTGTTGTTGGTAAGATTCCAAAGACATGGTTTTTTCGCTGTCTTTTTTTCTGTCATACATGGTTTTTAAATTGTCATAGGCTTTTGGAGCACCCAACTTTCGAATGGAGTCCACACGATTCGGCTGCCCTGCCCCCATCCCAAGAAGCATGTAAAAGCCCGGCTCATATTCATATGCAATGGAAATCGAATTGGATTTAATACATTTACAAGCACTCATTGCAAATTCAGAGAGACCTTTTTTAGAATCGGGAAAAGGCATCTTTGTGACAACTTCCCATTTTTCAAACACGCCGCTGTCACGGGTTTGTTCCAATATGCCGCCTGCGATTGTTTTATACACATACAGGCTGTCAAACGGCTGGTCAAATCCCGGCAGTTCAATCAGACGAAGAGTTTCGCTTTTCTTTTTCAAAATCTCCAAAGCTTCCGGATCAAATGCAGGCGCAACGATAATTTCAATGAATTTTTTATCCAAACATTTGGCGGTTTCCACATCAAACGGACGGTTGACACAAATGATGCTGCCAAATGCGGAAATCGGATCGCCGTCCCAAGCAGACAAAAAGGCGTCTTTGAGCGTTTTGCCGGTTGCAAGACCGCAGGGGTTGTTGTGTTTGACGATAACGGCAGACGGGTTTTTGCTGTTTAAATCTTTGAGCGTCAAAACGGCATTGTCAATATCAATGTAGTTGTTGTAGGAGAGTTCTTTGCCGTGAAGCTGCTTGGCGTGTGAAAGACTCGGACCTGCAGCGGTCGGATATTTATAGACCGTCGCTTCTTGATGCCAATTTTCACCATAGCGTATTTTTTCGCCGCCGACATATGAGAAGTGCCGGACTTTTTCATTAAGCAGGGCTTTGCTGAGATATGTATCAACGGCACTGTCGTAATCTGCAGTGTACCGAAAAGTTTTGACAGCCAATTTCTTTTTGGTGTCATATGATATGTCTCCCGTCATTGTTAATTCATCTGCTGCAAGAGAATAGTCTTTGGGATCGCAAATGACCGTGACGTCATTAAAGTTTTTGGCAGCGGAACGAAGCAAGGCAGGACCGCCGATATCAATATTTTCAATTGCATCATTCAAAGTCGCATTTTCCTTTCCGACCGTTTCTTTAAACGGGTATAAGTTGACGACAACCATGTCAATCATAGAAATGCCGTTCTTCTCGGCTTGGTTCATATGGTCTTGGCTGCTGCGAATACACAAAATTCCGCCATGGATTTTTGGATGAAGCGTTTTGACGCGCCCGCCCATTAATTCCGGAAATCCGGTCACATCCGAAACATCTTTGATCGGGATGCCTTCTTTTTTAAGAAATGCGGCTGTACCGCCGGTTGAAATAATCTCAAATCCGTTCTTGACTAACATTTTTGAAAATTCTGATACGCCGGTTTTGTCGGAAACACTGATCAGTGCTCTTTTAACCAAAAAAATCACCTTGAAAACTCAGCCTTTATAAATCATGCAATGGCTGTTGTTGTGGTTTATATAATATTCTTTTTCAGATCAATTTTAAATTGAGCCCATAAGAGAGACAAGTTTAAAAATAAATACCTTTTGAGTCAAATTCTTACAGCTGACAAATCTATATTTACAAGGTTAAGCTTATATCTCAGCCAAGCCTCAAAAAATGAGCATCATCAAGGTTTATAAAATGAATCAAACAGATATACGATATGAACAGGGCAAGGCTCTTCTTCAGGAAGGGCGTTTCACTGAAGCTGCTGTTATTTTTGAGCAGTTAACAGCGGAAATGCCAAAATATAAAAAAGCATGGGAAAAGCTCGCTTTTTCTTTTTTGGGCCAAAATCTTTTGGAAGAGGCGATTCAGTGTTATGATGAAATTTTAGTAAGATATCCAAAGGATGCGGCGGCGTTTTATCAAAAGGCAGTTTTAGAGGATCAAGCCGGCCGTCATGACAAAGCATTGGAATCTTTAGACAAAGCACTTAAAATTGAGCCAAAGAATGCCGAATTTTTGTATTCCAACGGGTATGTCCATTTTCGTATGAAAAAATATAATGAAGCCATTTTTTGGTTTGACCGCGCGCTTGCAATCGATCCGTTTTTGTTCGCCGCGGCAGACTATAAATGTGTGTGTTTGACAGCTTTGGGTGTTTATGATGAAGTCATTTATGCCAGTTTGGAATTTATTGAGCGGTTTAAATGTTTTATTCAAGAGGATTCCGACGACCTGAAAAAAGAAAAGCAAATACAGAATTCTGATTCAAATCCCAAGGACGACGATGACGGCAGCGAGTTGTTTGGCAAAGAAACCATTTCACTTCAAAAAGAAGATATTCATCGCCTTTACGGCTATTTGTCTTTTGCTTACATGAAAATTGGCGCTTTTAAGCAGGCTGAAGATATTTTGTATCAGGAGATCTCTTTTGCCTCTGACGAATCACAAATTTATTATTATTTGGGTTTGGTTCAAACCGCTCTTGGAAAGTATGATGAGGCAATCAGTTCTTATGAAAAGGTTTTGAAATTAGACCCGTCATTTACGGCGGCTCAAATCAATCTTGGTTTGACGTTAGAAAAAGCTGCCGGCAAAAAAACAGAGGCAACCGAATCTCTTGAATTATATGAACGCTCTTTGTCTGTTTTAGAACACGTTTTTGAAAGCGAGCCTGAAAATTCAAGTGTTCTTTATAAGATCGGTCAAATCAGTTTGGCATTGGGATTAAAAGATAAAGCTCTTTGTGCCTTTAACGATGTTCTCCATTTAGATGCCTCTTTTGTGCCTGTTTTTGAGGATTTGGCAAAAATAAAATTTAATGACGGCGATTATGACGGCGCTCTTTCTATTTTAAATGAAGCGCAAGTGAAAGACCCGTTTAATTATGAAGTGATGAATCTCATCGGTGTGATTTACTCCATTAAAGGGGAAAATGAAGCGGCTTTAAAGTATTTGAACCGCGCAGCCACGCTGGACGCGACAAATGCCAAAGCTCTTTACAATAAAGCCCTGATTCATATCAAAACAGAAGACTATGAAAAAGCCATTGAATGCTTGTCTTGCATTTATAAACAAAACGCTTTGGACGCCGGTCTTTCCTATTCAAAAGTGCTGCTTTTCTTAGGCGAATCTTTTCAAAATCTCGGATGTTACGACGATGCTCTTTCCATTTTTGAACAGCTTCAAAAATATGATCCGGAAGATACAAGTGTTTTAGAAATCATTGCCGAATTAAAGCTTCAAAAACATGATTCAGAAGATACAAGCGTTTTAGAAACCGCTGCCGAATTAAATCTTCAAGAACACGATTCGAAAGATACAAGTGTTTTAGAAACCGCTGCCGAATTAAATCTTCGACAACATGATTCGGAAGATACAAGCGTTTTAGAAACCGCTGCCGAATTAAAAGATGAAATTGAAAAATGATTTCATTTTTTTTGGGTCATGATGGCATAACAAAATAACTCTGAAAATAAATATTAAAAAAATAACACAAATTGTTTAAATTTAATAAATTATTTATTCTTGATTTAGATTGTCCAATTATGAAAAAATTAATAAAATATTTTCTTTTTTTATCCATCTTTTTCATTTTATTTTCCGGTATTTCTTCAGGCATATGGACGGATGTTGATGAATCCGAATGCTTAAAATTTTATCATATGTATCAGCCGGGAACAGTTAATGATATGACTCCCCTCCTCCCCTTGGATGAATTAATTCAGAGGTCGAATCTTATTATCATTCAGGCAACAATTACAAATGAGGAGATTCATTGGAACACACCGGACGGAACTTATCCTTCAGATTATGACTTGGATCCAATGAAATATTATGAAGAAAAAGAATATTTAATGCAAGTTAATGCTGTTTTAAAAGGCGATTTCGATAAAAATCAAGCCCTCTTCATTACGAATTACAGAAGTGTTTCATTTGAAGAAGGTGATGAATGTATTTTCCTCATCGGGCAACAACCCAGCGGCAATTCATTTAATTATTATTACGATGGTCATATGATAAAAAACGATGATACAAATACATACGATGGACCGGAATATCATGTGAAATACAAAAAATTCAAGGCGCAAGTTGATTTTTCAAATAACCCGAGTTTTATAAATCGCTTGAAGTTGTTTTTTGCTTCTTTTTAATTTTGGGTTATGACAGAAAATGAAAAACAGAAAAATAAGAAAATTGATTTATTGGTCAATTAAGTATTGATCTTCTTAATTTCGATTGAAAAGTCTGTCAAAAAGAGAATAAGAAAACTTAGCGTTTAACTTTTTTTTTCTCAGTTTCTCAAATCCCGGCTTAATGATAAGAGAAGATTGTTTGTCCAATCCGAATATTTCAGCTGCTGCCTTTTTCGCAGCGTCGGAGGGTTCGGGTGGTTTTCGTATATCTTCTTTGGATTTCTTTGCTTTGTTTGGAAACATAGTTCTCACGTTAAAAATTATTATAAATCAAACAGCATTACTATTCCTATCTTCAATCATTAAAACTTTTCCAAAAAATTTTGAATCAAAAACGATTTCACTGTTTCTTTTTTTCGCGTCCCTTTTCCAATTCTTTTTCAACAATTTTCATGGCACATAAGTCGCCGCACATTGAACATGCTTCCGAGCCGGAACCGCGCGATTCTCTAACAGATCGGGCGTGCTGGGGGTCTATTGCAAGGCTGTACTGCTTTTCCCAATCAAGTGTTTTTCTGGCAGCAGCCATTGCATTATCTCGTTCTTGTGCTTTTTCTTTGACGCCTTCTTTGACCAAATCGGTTGCATGTGCCGCAATTTGAGCGACCTGCATTCCGATTTTAATGTCTTGTGCGGTGGGGAGTGCCAAATGCTCTGACGGACTGACCATACATAAAAAATCTGTTCCGGCGGCACCGGCGACAGCTCCTCCGATTGCAGATGTGATATGATCAAATCCGGGGGCAATGTCCGTTACAATCGGACCAAGCAAATACAAAGGAGCGTCATGGCAGACCTGTTTCATGAATTTGACACTTGTTTCGATTTTATCCATTGGGACGTGACCCGGGCCTTCGACAAATGTTTGAACATTCGCTTCCCGAGAGCGCTGTACCAATTCGCCGAGGACTAAAATTTCTTCAAACATCGGCGCATCGGCAGCGTCATGAATACATCCGGGGCGCATGCCGTCACCCAAGCTGAGGGTCAAATCATATTCTTTGGCAATTTCAAGCAAATAATCAAATTCGGCATAAAACGGGTTTTCGGAATCATTATGGCTCATCCAGGCGGCTGTAAAAGACCCGCCGCGGCTGACAATATCCGTTATCCTTCCGGCTTTCATCAGCTTATCCATTGTGTTTTTGTTGATTCCGGCATGAACTGTGACAAAATCAACGCCTTGTTTTGCGTGCCGGCGGACAGCATTAAACATACTGTCTTCCGTCATTTCAACAACAATTGGTGCAGAGGCGGCGGCGTCATACAAAGGAACTGTGCCAACCGGCACGGAAATTTCGTGGAGAATTTTTTGACGAATTTCATCCAAATTTCCGCCGGTTGACAAATCCATGACCGCATCGGCGCCGTATTTCACAGCCGTTTTGGCTTTGTGGACTTCTTCTTCAACATCCATATAATCGCGTGATGTTCCGACATTGGCATTAATTTTTGTCCGCATAAATTTTCCAATGCCTTTTGGCTGTGTTTTTCGAGTCGCATTTTTTGGAATGGCGACATATCCTTTTGCAACCAATCGGCATAATTTGTCCGGACGGATCCCTTCTTCTTCAGAGACATGTGAAATGATTTCATTCACATATCCCTTTTTGCAGTCTCCCATCAGCGTCATGTTTTTCTCTTATGTTTTTTAATGTTTTTCTCTGTTTTTTTTAAATGGCTTTATGTTCTGTTTGTAAATCAATTAAGATGCCCATGGATTTGAGTATGTTTGTGATTTCACCATACGCGAGGAAGACTTCAACTTCTGCAATCTCAGATCCGTCTGTTTTTGGTTCTGCAGAAATCCAAATTTCTTGTTCATTTTTGCCGCGCGTAATAACCGGACAAGACAACAAATCGGCGTGTGTTAAACGATAGACGGTGTTTCTGCCGGAAGATGTAAACCAAGCTTCATTGACTTTTCGAAGTTCAGCGATAAAGCGTTCCCAGTTTAGCGGTGCCGAGGCTTTAATTTCCAGCTGCAAATGATTGCGTTCTCCCTTTTTCTCGGTGTGAACGGCTTGAGAATATTCGCTGTATTCAGAAGAACCTTTGTTGACTTTTGACATTTCATCTCTTTCCAGAGTTTTTGCTTCTTCGGGGAAGAAGGGGGCTAAGTTATAGACAGAGGATTTTTGCGTCATCAAAGAAACAGCAACAAACGTAATCGCGCTTAAAGCCATACCAAGAATCACGCCGTGTGCTGTTAAAACCATGGTGAATGTTTCTAAGTAGGCAACCTCTGCACCGGCAGGCGTTTTAATCAAATCAATTGCGATCATAACGATTTGTGCAACACCACCGACGATTAAGGAAGCTGTTGCCCCTTCTTTTGTGGCGCGCTTCCAAAACAGACCACCCATCATCGGGAAGAAATAAGCGGCGCTGGCGATGTATGTCGCAATGTGAATGAAGTCGATAATATTAATCGGCAGGAATGAAACGATTGTTGCGCCGATGATGATAATCAAAACGGCAAACCTGTTGACGTATTTCAATTCTTTCATTGTGGCGTCGGGATGGATATATCTTTGATACACATCGCGGGACAGACAGGATCCGCCGGATGTTGCAAATGTATCGGTACAAGACATCGCAGCGGCTGTTAAACCGAGGGCGCAGAAAATGACAATGGGTGTAGAGTAGCTTTCAAGAACAAAAAGCAACATGGCAATTTCAGCATCGCCCATATTTGTGATTCCCGGATACAGTGTTTTTAAGCCAAGACCGAGAAGACAGCAGCAAATACCAAAAATGATGAAAATCAAAAAGGCGCCGAGTAAAAAGCCGCGTTTTGCGTTTTTCTCGTCACGGGCAGCCCAAACTTTTTGCCATTGGTCGTGTTCCGAAACCCATCCGGGGATAATTGCAAAACAAAAAATCAAGATAAAGGGAATTCCAAGTGTCAGCGGGTTCCACCACGATGAAGGCTGAGAGGTTGTAATGAATTGTCCGATTGAGAGGGCACTGACATCGGAAGCGTTGAAAAGAACAGCAACGGCTAAGAAAATTGTTACGGTCGCCAAAAGGACGTATTGGATGACATCCGTCCAAACGACGGCAGACAAGCCGCCCATCAAAACGTAAGCTGCAACACATGCTGCGATAAGAATTGCCGCATAAATCGGTTCAATTCCAAAGAAAACGCCAAAAATTAAAGACAAGCCTGAAACGTCGGCGGCTGCAAATAAGATCATCACAATTGAAATGATAATTGCCACAGGGAGCCGAATCGAGCCGGCATATCTTTGTTCTAAAAGTTCCGGTTGGGTAATGGCGGGCAGGCTTTTAATTTTTGAAACCAAAAGACCAATGCCGAGAAGAGCAATAACGTTTGGCGCCGCAAAAAACCAAATGGAGCCGACACCACTTATGAGATACATTGCCGTGACGGCTAAAATGCCGCCACCCGTAATCCAAGAGGCTGCTGCGGAAAAACCAAGAGGAATGTATCCGATACGTCTTCCGGCAAGCCAGAAGTCAACAACGGTTTTTTGCCTTTTGCTGTAGTACCATCCGATGGCAAGTAAAACAAGAACGTAAATTGCCAAGACAATACCAAAGATAATCATCATGTTCATAATTGTCACTTTTTTTTATTTCTCAAAATTATTATAGTTGTTATGGGTTTTATTAATCAAATAAAATGATGCACAAATAAAAATAATAAAAGCACATTATTTTGCTTTAAATATTCGATTTCCAATAAATAGGTTTTGTTCATTGACATCGCTTTTGTTGATTTAAAATCAAATGAACTTGATTACAATACAATTTTTCAACTCGCATAAGAAAATACAAGAACCAAAAAAACACAAAAACAAAAAACGAAAGAAACACAAAAAAATTCAGGAAACACAAGAAATGCAAGAAATACAAAATACACAAGAAGAAAAAGTGAAATCCGACAAATACCGCAATGAGGTTTCCCGCAAACTTCTTCACATGTGTTCGTTTTTGATTGTCATTTTCATTTATTTCGTTCCGAAATGGACTGCTGTCATTGTTCTGTTCATTTTGTTTTTGGTCGTTTTCATCGGCAATTTTTTGATTTTAAACATTTCTTCTTTAAACAACATTAAGATCAAATATTTCTCATTCCTTCTCAGAGACAGCGAAAAAGCCGGCTACATCAGCTCCAACTGGTTCCTTTTGGGATGTGCCTTATCTGTCCTTCTCTTTTCCAAGCACATCGCAATGCTTGGCATTTCCATCCTCATCTTTGCAGACGCCTTTGCCGCCCTCGTTGGCATGAAATTTGGCAAACACAAATTTAAAAACGGCAAATCCTTTGAAGGATCCGCCGCATTCATTGTTGTCTCCTATCTTTTTACCGCCGGATTTTACATTATTTTAGATTCAGGGATTGCTTTTACAACGGCTGCTCTCTTGTCAGCCCCGTTGGTTGCCGTCATTGAAATTTACAGCAAACAAATAAAAATTGATGATAATTTGACGATCCCCATTTCATTTGGGGTGTTTATGACTGTTTTTATGTTTTTGGGGCAATTTTTATAATAAAAAAAGAAAGGGTCACGACAAAACTCGTAAAGTCGGTTAAGACACGGAAACATTCATACAAAAACTGTTTTTGAATGATAATTTTCATGCACATGAAGACAAGATTAAATAGATTTCGGATCCAAAAATTTCATAAAATATTTAAAGAAGCTACTTGCATTAACAGAATCTATGACAAGGGATTTTAGTGCAGTGGTGCCAAATTTATTTGATGGCTGTCCGATTCATAATATTCAAAACATCACATTATTTCATGGAACATCTCGCAAAGACATCAAAAAAATTGTTTCAGAAGGCTTTAAACCCTCTTCAAGTGAGGATAATTATTTAGGGTCGGGGGTTTATTTTTTTGATAGTGAAAATTTTGCCATTTGGTGGAAATTTAAAAATGACCAATGCTTAAGTCATCCTATGCAAAAAATATTCGACGAAAATGAATTGACAGATAAAGAATTAAATGAAATAATGACAAGATTTCAAACACAATATGGCGTCATAAATACAAAAATAACAGATATTCGTTATTTGGGTATGGACAATTTTAAGATAAAAGAAATGTTTAATGAAATTTATGAGTGTTTATATAACAAATGCAATACGAAAGAGATATTTGATACGACCATTTATGAATTTCTCTTTGAAAAAATGAATTTTCGAGAAAAATTTGATATGGTTGTATTGACAACGAATTTGTATAAATTAACAAATAAAAC
>JGI24702J35022_10001114_pt1 | contig 16667 bp, 11 predicted proteins | sample TergutTh196P4_FD_35022 | JGI IMG/M metagenome (IMG submission 35022)
CCCGCCGTGATGTCGCCCCCGACATATGACGATATGGCGGGAGCGTAGTATATTTGCGCGTTTTCCGCAACGAGGAGGTCGCTCCCGGCTGCCATTTCCTCGCCAAAAAGGCTTATCGGCGCGAATGGCACAATTCCCATTCCAACCGGTGAATACCCTGCAGCGAGGTGCTCCATGATCGTATTCGCGGCTATCGCGATATATGTTATTTCGTCCGAGCTTACTCCGGAAGCTTCGCACGTTTCGCTTATCAACGACGCCAGTTGTTCGCGGATGCGCTGCGTCAGGGCTTCATGTCCGTGATCCGAGCAATATTGGATGCGGCTGATGACATCGGCGCCATAAGTGCGTTGCGCGTTGACTCCGCTGGCGGTCGCTAGCCTGGCTCCGGTCGCTATGTCTGTGAGGTGCGCCACTACCGTGGTCGTGCCGATATCGACCGCAATGCCATATCGCCCTCCCGCCGCGGTCTTTTCTGCGGTTTCAGCAACGGCACGCGTTTCCGCGCCCGTCGTAGCCTCTGCGGCCCGCGCCCCACCGTCCGCGATTTTCATTTCCATGTTGTCAGGGAGATAGACATCCATGTCTCCGTCTATCAATGTACGGCATGCGAGCACCTCTTCGCCGTCCGGACTGAGCCGCACGCGGCACTTGCCGCATTTTCCCTGCCCGCCGCATGGGGAATCGAGAAAAATCCCTGCCGTGCCGATAACCCCCAGCAACGACTCGCCTGTCTCGCCTGTCGCTTCATGGATAGACTCCCCCGAGCGATATATCCTTATACAATGCGCCATATTTTTTCTCCTCTTTTTAACAGTGTCAATAACTTTTCGCTTGATGAAACCGCTATCTCGTGGTATTTTATCATTATGGGAATGAATTATCAATATTTTGGAGGAGCTTGAAGTTGGATATTATAAAATATAAGAATCTGTTTGCGCCCTTGCACCTTGCGGGGACACTTTTCAGGAACAGGATTTTTGCTGCGCCGACAGGCCACAGCTCACAATCGGGCTCCGCGTTCTTTTACGGCCGGCGGGCCATGGGCGGCGCTGCATCGGTCTGCACGGGCGAGCTCGCGGTTGATGCAAAATACGGCCGCGGCCTGACGACGCGCCCGACCATCGACGAGGTACGCATATCATTGTCAAAGATGACCAACGTGGTTTCCGGCTACGGTGCCGTCCCGACTGCGGAGCTGTTCCACGCGGGCATGTACGCGAACAGGGATGTCAAAACCCCCGGCATGGCTTACGGCCCCGTCGCTTGCGAAATAGACGGCAGGATCGTCGAAGAAATGCCCGAAGACATCATCGAATATACAATTTCCAAATATGCTGAGGCGGCCATGACCGCCAAAAAGTGCGGATTCGGCTCCATCCTCGTCCATGCCGGGCACGGCTGGCTGTTGCAGCAGTTCATGTCCCCCCTCATCAACACGAGAAATGATAAATGGGGAGGCCGCGACATCGAGAACCGCGCGCGTTTGACCGTCGCAGTGTGCGATGCCATACGTAAGGCTATCGGGCCTGTCATCCCCATCGAGGTGCGCATCAGCGGCAGCGAGAGGTATGAGGGAGGATATGATATCGATGAAGGCATAGCTTTCGCGAAGCAGCTTGAGGGCCATGCGGACTTGATTCATGTTTCCGCCGGCAACCATGAGGTTTCCGAGGTGTTCACTGTGACGCATCCTAGGATGTTCCTCGGAGACGGACCCAATGTCTATCTCGCCGCCGAAATCAAAAAGCACGTCAAAACGCCTGTCGCTACTGTCGGCGCTCTTGGCGAGCCTGATATGCTGGAGGATATCATCGCTTCCGGCAAGGCCGACGTGGTCGAAATGTCACGCAGCCTGATTGCTGACCCCGATCTGCCAAATAAGATCCGCACGGGCAATGTAACGGCAATAAATATGTGCCTTCGCTGCTTGTCATGCTTTTCGCACGAGGTCACGGTCGGCGAGAAGTATTGCGCCATCAACCCCGAGATGGGCCGCATTGGCGAGGCTCCGCTTTTTGAACAGAAGGCTAAGACAAAGAAAAAGGTCTGCATTGCAGGCGGGGGAATAGGCGGCATGCAGGCCGCGCTCTCATGCGCGGAATATGGCCATGAAGTCATATTGGTCGAAAAATCAGGAGCTTTGGGGGGCGCCGTGTTGTGCGAGCGGAATGTGCCTTTTAAGAGAAAGATGGGCATATATATCGATACGCAGAAGACTAAGCTCAAGCAAGCGGGAGTGGAAATTTTGTTGAACACGCCTTTTACGCCGGCCCTCGCCGACAAGCTTCAGCCTGACGTCATCATCGCTGCTGTCGGGTCGCACCAAGCCCGGCCTTATATCGACGGCATCGACGGAGATAATGTTTTCAGCGCGGAACACGCTTTCATGCATACGAAAGATATCGGCAACAGCGTCGCGATATTGGGAGCGGGCCTTGTCGGGCTGGAGCTGGCACTGTATTTGTCGATGCTGGGGAAAAAGGCCTCCGTCATCGAGATAACGGATAAAATCAGCGATGACGGCAATTTCATGCACACCGAGGGTTTGAAGATCGAGTTGAAGAACCATGGGGTGAATCTCTTTTTTAATACTGTCGCAGAGAAAATCGACTCGCAGGGCGTTCTTTGCACGGGTCCCGAGGGCACGATGAATGTCGCTGCGGAGACTGTCATTTATGCGACCGGGCGCGTGCCGTTGCAGGAAGTCGCGCTTGCGTTGAACTACAGCGCGCCCGAGTTCTATATGCTTGGCGATTGCGTAAGGCCGTCGGACATTACTGCCGCAACCGCGGCGGCCTACGAGACGGCGAAAAACATCAGCAGATGAACGAGGCAGGGGATGCTTGCCCATCCCGCAATGCACCGGAAAACGGTCGAGGCAGGACTCGCCCCTAAACGCCCCAATCAGGCATGGTTTTCTTAACATGCTGACATTGAGTCACGCTTTTGTGTAGGGAGTCTGGGGGGAGTGTGGAACCCCCACGTAAAAAGAAGCCATAAGGAGCCATATGGAGTCGGCGTCAATGGAATTGGTTAAACAAAAAGCCATCATGCAGCGCATTAAAGAGAAAAACGCGGCGCTGCCGTCGCAACCGCTGGCATATGTCGATACGTACGGTTGCCAGCAAAATGAATCTGACAGCGAAAAACTGCGAGGAATGCTCGCAGAGATGGGTTATGCCTCAACAACCGACGAATATGCGGCGGACGTAATAGTCATCAACACATGCGCCATACGCGAAAACGCTGAAAACCGAGTATACGGCAACATAGGGGAGCTCATACATACAAAAAAGGCAAAGCCGTCGCAAATCATCGTGTTTTGCGGATGCATGGCTGCGATGCCTGAAGTCCGAGACAAAGTTGAGCAGATATATCGGCATGTGGATCTGATGTTCGGGCCCAATGAGCTTTGGCGCTTCCCGGAGCTGCTCGATGCGCGGATGTCATCCCCGCATGCGCGAAAACTGCTCGCCCATATGCCTATCAGCAACGAACACCTGCTCCGGCACGCGCAAAGCACCGCCGAACAAGCACCCGCGCACACGCATAGCAACCTCGAACAACCACCCGCGCACGCGCATAGCAACCTCGAACACCCGCTCGCCCATGCGCAAAGCACCGCCGAACAATCGCGCATACCACCGATCATCGAAGGGCTCCCCATGAAGCGCGACGGAACGATCAAAGCATGGCTGCCGATAATGTACGGTTGCGACAACTTTTGCTCATATTGCATCGTGCCATACGTGCGCGGCCGCGAGCGCAGCCGAAAGCCATCCGACGTGGTCAGCGAAGCCCGCGATCTCGTTGAAAAAGGCTATAAGGACATCACCCTTCTGGGGCAAAACGTCAATTCATATGGAACTGGTCTGTCGGAGGAAACGAATTTTGCCGATATTATCAGGCGAATAAATGACATAAGCGGAGAGTTCCTGATACGCTTTATGACAAGCCACCCCAAAGATGCATCGCCGGAGTTATTTAAAGCAATGGCAGAGAGCGAGAAAGCGGCCAAGCACATCCATCTTCCGTTTCAAGCTGGAAATGACCGCATACTCAAGTTGATGAACAGGGGATATTCGCAGGAGCAATATCTGGATAAACTCGCCATGGCGCGAGAGCTGATGCCTGATATCGTTATCACCAGCGATGTGATTGTCGGGTTTCCGGGAGAAACTGACGATGAATTTGAAGATACGCTCCGCCTTATCAAAAAGGCGCGCTTCGATGCGATGTTCACGTTCATATATTCAAAGCGGCCGGGGACTCCCGCAGCGGAACTGCAGGACCCGGCCACTCGCGATGAAAAGCAATCGCGTTTCGACAAATTGCTGGAGATTCAAAACGCGATTTCAAAAGAGAAGCACATGCAATATATTGGGAAGACCATTCGCGTGCTGGTGGACGAGGCTTCCGGAGAGGGATCTTTTCCTGTCAAGGCGCGAACCAATGGGGGGCGGCTCGTCCATCTGCCTGTTGAAATGGCCGGCTCATTGGGGAGCTTCGTCAATGTTGGAATAACCGATTGCAACTCATGGTCGCTGTTCGGAGCGGAGGCGGAGGTGGAACCCCCACGTTAGCGTTGCGAGTCGCTAATATATGCCATACGCCCCCATCCCGAGCGGCATACCTGGCGAAATCCCCGAGATTAATGTTGCGAGTCGTAAATACATGCAATACGCCCCCATATCAGACCGGAACCCGTACCAGATGACCTTACCAATTCAGCTCATTATGAAAAGCGATTTTGCTTGCTCCCGATGATATCGTGCCGATGGGGTAGCATTCATGGCGCCGCGCTACATGCTCCATCACAGCGGCCGCGTCCCCCGGCGCTGCGACGATGACAAGCCCCACCCCGCAGTTAAACGTGCTCAGCATCTCGCTGTCGGAAATATTGCCATAGCTCCTGATGCGGTTGAAGAGCGCCAGGGGCTTAATCTTTCCCAAGTCAATCTCCGCGCATTTCCCATCGGGGATTATTCGCACCAAGTTGCCCTCTATGCTGCCGCCGGTTATATGCGCCATGCCTTTGACGCCATTGGCGCTATCGATGCCCTTCACCGCCGCATAGTATGCTGTGTGCGGTTTCATTATCGCCTCGATGAATGTTTCGCCGCATATCGTCTCTTCTTTTATTTGGGGCTTCTTATCCATCAGCGATCTCACGAGGGTGTACCCATTCGTATGCAGCCCATTGGAAGCGACGGCAATGATGACATCCCCTTCCGCGATCTTTGACCCGTCGATTATTTTGTCTTTCTCGACAATGCCGGCAATGCTTGATGTCAGAATATACGTGCCGTCGTCAACTATGCCGGGCTGGACAGATGTTTCCCCGCCAACCAGCACGCATTCATTTGCCCTGCATGCATCCGATATGCCTTTTATTATGCTTTTGACTGTTTCTCTGTCTGCTTTGCCGCAGACGATCGTGTCCAGCACAGCGAGCGGGGCCGCTCCCATCACGATGATGTCGTTGACAAGGTGGTTGATCATGTCGTGGCACACGGATTCGACATATCCATATTCGACTGCCAGTTTCTGTTTTGATCCCGGTTCTTCGGTCTTTAACACCAGAATGGGGTGGGAAATATTGTCAAACTTGATGTCATACAGCGATGCAAAGGGTCCGAGCCCATTGAGCGCGCGGGGGTTGTCCGTCGAAATATATTCGCTCATTTCTTTTTTGACGGAGTCCAGGTGGTTGATGTCGATGCCCGCGCTGCTGTATGTGAATGTTTCCTGCGTGTCATTTCCTTGTCTCGTGCTTTGTTCTTCGTTCATGTTTGCGTTCATTCCTCTCCGGTCCTGAAGCCACCATCCACGCCCTTGCGCTCCGCGTGAATTGCAACGTCCTGAACAGATACGTTTTTTATAATTTCGCTCTGGAAATTCTACTATAAATATCATATAATATCAACAATTATAGCAGCCATTGATTGAGTTGATACTTTTAAGATACATTCATATTGTAAAAAGGGTGAAAGATTATGAAAAACCTCGTGATAGACCTACGCGTCGTTCGCAACAATCTTCGCGCGATAAAAGAGCTTGCAGAGGGCGTTCATATCTTTGCTGATCTCAGCGCAAACGCGGGCGGGATGGGGTTGCTGCAAATAGCCGGGTTTTTGCGCGATGAGGGAATCCGCAACTTCGCCGTGTCCGACCCCGGCGATGCCAGGATGCTTCGTCAAAACGGGTTCGCCAACGAGCGCATAATGATGCTCCGCAGCACCGCGGACCCTGATGAAATCTCCGAGCTTCTATCCCTTGGCGTTGTTTGCACGGCAGGGTCATATGATTCTGCGGTTGCGATCAATGGCATTGCAGAATCGCGGCGTATGATAGCGCAGATCCAGGTGAAGATCGATACCGGTCTGGGCAGGTATGGCTTTCAGCCTTCTGAGCTGGATAAAGTCGCCGCGATATATAAATATATGTCCAGCTTGAAGGTCATCGGCACGTTCACAACATTCGCCGCTTCCTGGCGCAGCAAAAAACTAACCATGCTGCAGCTTGAGAAATTCAATACCGTTCTGGACAGACTCATCGATATGGGTCTGGAACCGGGCGCGGCCCACGCTTGCGATTCTGCCGCTTTGTTTAAATACAATATCGAGCTGATGGATGCCGTGCGCGTTGACACCGCGCTTTCCGGCAGGATTCCCGGCAAAAACATCTCCGCCCTTTCGCGTGTGGGATATATCGAGGCGGGTTTGGAGGAGGTCGGCTGGTTTCCAAAGGGGCATTCGATCGGCGCCGAGCATGGTTTTGTCACAAAGGCGCCTACAAAAATCGCCGTTTTGTCTGTCGGGTATTTTCACGGTTTCGGGGTTGATCGTTATTTGGTCGAGCGGAGTCTTTTTGATATCGCCAAATGGCGCCGCAGGAAGGCGTATGTCCGCATCAATGACCAAAAAGCGCGCGTCCTTGGCAGCGTCGGTTTGTTGCACACGATGGTCGATGTGACCGCCATCGATTGCACTGTCGGCGATGTTGCGCTCTTGGATGTCGATCCTGTGAATGTTAAGGGGTTGCCGATCGTTTATAGGTAGGCGGTCGTCTGTTTCGTTGCAATTCACGCGCGGTGAGGTAGACGTTCATTGTCGAACGAAGCGAGAGTCGCGTCGCGCTTGCGCGACATGACCGAGCAAGTGACGACATCAAAGGGTAAATACCCTTTATTTTGCTTCCGACAGCAAGGGCGTGAACGGTAGCTCTATTTCGTATTGGGGGGGTATATGCCTAAGATTATCGAGCTTGATCAGCATGTCGCTGATTTAATTGCTGCAGGAGAGGTCGTCGAGCGCCCTGCATCCGTTGTCAAAGAGCTAATGGAAAACTCCATTGATGCCGGAGCGGGGATCATCACCATTGAGATTCAGGCCGGCGGGATGCCATATATCCGCGTCACCGATAATGGCTGCGGCATTGCGCCCGATGATGTTTCGACCGCGTTCCTGCGTCATGCGACGAGCAAGCTGCGTAACGCGGAGGGTCTCGAGAGCATCGGCACGCTCGGTTTTCGCGGAGAGGCCTTGGCTGCGATCGCTGCTGTTTCGCGCATTGATATTCTTACTCGAGAATCGGGCGCAGACGAGGGCGTCAGCATGTCGCAGACTGCGGGTGTTGCCTCCGAGGTATCGCCGGCCGGCTGTCCGGAAGGGACGACGATTATCGTTCGTGATTTGTTTTTCAACACCCCCGCTCGCTTGAAGTTTATGAAATCAGACCGCGCGGAGGGTTCTGCCGTTGCTTCGACCATTTTGCGTACGGCTTTGTCGCGTCCCGATGTTTCCTTTCGGTTTATAAAGGACGGTAAAACTGAATACCATTCCCCGGGCGATTCGCAGGCTGAGTCATGCATATACAGCTTGCTTGGGCGCGATTTTTTTGCCGGGCTCGTCCCTGCGGAGTCTTCTGACGAATCCATGTCTGTCACCGGTTTTGTGTCCTCTGTTTCCGCAGTTCGTGGCAACAGGGCTTACCAGTTCTTTTTTGTAAATGGGCGGCCTATTCAGTCGCGGACGCTTCAGGCGGCGCTCGAACAGGCATATGCAAACTCGATCCCTTCCGGGCGTTATCCCGCTTGCGTGTTTTACATCACGACCGGCCTCGGCGCTGTCGATGTCAATGTCCACCCCGCAAAGACCGAGGTCAAGTTCATTTCCGATAAGCAGGTGTTTGATGCTGTTTATTATGCGACCCTCGGCGCTGTGAAAGCTCATCGCGAGGTGCGGGAAGGCAGCGTGGGCGCCGGTGGCGCCGGTGGCGCGGGCGCTGGTGGCGCGGGCGCCGGTGGCGGGTTTCATGCGAGTTCCGGCCGCGAGTCGCTCGTTTCGGAGCCGTTTTTGAGCTCTTCGTATGGGGCGCAAGATTCGCGGAGGGGCTGGAATGGCGGCACCGGGAGCAACGGTGTCGGCAGCGGTGACAGCAGAAACGCCAGCGCGGGCAGCTGGAGCAACGGCGGTGACGGCGGCGGTGCCTACGCTAGGGGTCCGGGGGGCCCAGGGGGCACAGGCAGCGCTGCAGGCGGCGCCTCCGCCAAACCAACTGCAGGCTATTCGCAGCACCGCGAGTCCACGCCGTTCCGCAGCGGCATAGATATCTCATTTTCCGAGAGCAACAGAGCTGACACAGACAGCAGCAGAGATGGCGCAGACGGCAGCGGCAGCGCCACCGAGAGTAGCGCTCTCTCTCCGCTTGCCTATGACCGTGCTCAATCTGAGCATGGCGCCTCCCATGCAGTCTATCCCCGCGTTCCTAATTCTGATTTTCGAGTCGTCGGCGAAGCAATGGACACATATATCGTCGTCGAATACCGCCGGAGCATATGGCTCATTGACAAACATGCAGCGCATGAGCGCATCCACTTCGACGCGCTCAGGTCTTCCGGTTATCAGCCGATGTCGCAATCGCTCATCACTCCTGTCATTTGCAGACAGGGGCATGATGATATTGCTGCGTTGCTTGATAACATATCATTGTTGGAAAAGCTGGGCTTCGCCATCGAGAGCTTTGGCGACGATGCCGTCGCTGTCAGATGCATCCCATCGGACATCGAGCTTGGCGACGCAGAGCCTGTTTTGTCCGAAATCTGCGCGGAACTCGCGCATGGCGGGACACCTGAGCATACGCGGCGCGATAACATATATAAGTCGATAGCTTGCAAGGCGGCGATCAAGGCCGGCAAATCGTCTGATGTTCGCGAGATGGAAGCCTTGGCGGCGCGCGTCCTTTCGGGCGAGATTGCTCAATGCCCGCATGGTCGGCCTGTCGCTTTCGTTTTAAGCAAGGCGAGTCTCGACCGCAGCTTTAAAAGAATATGACAACGCCCGACATCATCATTATCACGGGGCCGACAGCTACCGGCAAGACGATGATCGGCGCGCTCCTCGCCCATGAAATCGGCGGCGAGGTCGTCTCCGCAGATTCCATGCAAATATACAAATACATGGACATCGGCACTGCAAAGCCAACTGTTGACGAGCGGCTTGGCATACCGCACCATATGATCGATATTGTCGCCCCCGGAGATGATTATTCGGCTGCTCGATACATAGAGGACGCTGCTCGATGCATTGACGATATTATTATGCGCGGGAAGATGCCGATACTCGTTGGCGGCTCCGGGTTATATATAGATTCTCTTGTCTCCGGGCGTGATTTTGCGTTGCGCGGAGATTCGGAGTTGCGGAGCGCATTGGAGGCGGAATACGACAATCTTGGCGGCGATGTCATGCTCTCGAAGCTCCGTGAGTTCGATGCGGACAGCGCGTCCATTCTCACGCCCAACGACAAAAAACGGCTGGTTCGCGCGTTCGAAGTCTATATTACGACAGGCATGCCGATTTCGCAGCATAATATCAACACGCAATTGTTGCCTCCGCGGTATGCCACGACAAAATTCATCCTGGATTTTTCCGACCGCGCCATGCTCTACGCGCGAATAAACCGACGGGTGGATTCAATGGTCGAAAAGGGGCTTGCGGACGAGGTGCGCGCCCTCCTTGACATGGGCGTTCCGCTCGAATGCACCGCCATGCAGGCTATTGGATATAAGGAAATGCTGGATGTCGTCGTCCGAGGCTCCGACCTTGCTGCGGCAATCGAAAAGATAAAGATGGAATCACGGCGTTATGCAAAGCGACAGCTGACATGGCTGCGGCGCGATTCCGATGCTATTAGGGTCATTTGGGAGGACGATGTTCTGCAGGAACTTCCCCCTATAATGCTGGAAAGGCTGTCGAATTTATGAAAAGGACGGATTCATTCATCAAAGTGACGACTGTGGTGCTTTTCATCGCCGTTGTCAGTTATGTCGGCATATATTTTTTCTATGCTGCGATGAATGCATATGAGACAGCCGCTGCGATAGGCTATACGATCGAGGAATCGTTCCCCGCGCAGGGGTATGTTGTTCGCTCGGAATCTGTCCTCGAAAACACGGGCATGGTCGTCCTTCCGATTATCGGCGAGGGTGAAAAGGTCGCTTCCGGGCAAGCTGTCGCCACGGAGTATTCCAGCAGCGAGGCTCTCGAGGCGGCGAGCGAGATTCGCACTCTGCGCATGACGATCGCGCAGCTCGAGGCCTCCGGAGACTCCGCTTATGATGCTGCCAGGTTTTCAAGCATCCTCGAATTGTCAGCAGCGGTACAGCGCGGCGACCTGAGCCGGCTTGATGAGCTGGCGATCAACATCGAGACGGTCTTCTTTTCGGGCGAATCCGCTATTGTGCCAAATTTGCCCGCAATGAAAGCGCGTCTGGGCATGCTTGAATCCCAAAACACGGGGATCAGGACGATATATGCCCCGGCAAGCGGCATTTTTTCGCAGGTCGTCGATGGGTATGAGAGTATTACTCCGGCCATGCTGGAAGACATCACGCCTGAGAAACTGGACGCTATGTTCAGCTCCCCTTCCCAAGTCTCCGGCCCCGGAAAGCTTGTGACGGAGTTCAAATGGTATTATGCCGTTTGCATGAACGCTGCGGACGCTGCGAAGCTGCAGGAGGGCGCAACGGTTACGGTTCAGTTTGCCGGAGCTTTCTCGGCGCCGGAAGATATGCTTGTGGAGCGCATCGGCAGAAGGGAAAATGACGAGTGCGTGGTGTTGTTCACAAGCTCTCGAAGCGTCCATGAGCTCGCTCCATATCGCAGGCTGCGCGCCGATATCGTTTGCGATGTCATCACGGGGATCCGCGTTCCGAAAGAGGCGATACATCTCGACGATGCCGGTGTTACGCACGTGTTCCTGCAGACCGGGGTCCGTGCGGAGCGTGTCGATGTGGAAATCCTCATCGAATCGGGCGACAGCTATCTTGTGCGCGATGGAGCGGAAACCGGTTCCCCATTGCGAGCGGGGTCGACAATAATCGTTAAGGCGAATAAATTATTCGACGGGAAAGTTGTGGGATAAATTGATAGACATTGCATACAACATTTTAAAAGTCCGTGAGGCCATCGCAAATGCGGCCGTGTCTTCCGGGCGGACTCCGGGAGACATTAGCCTGGTCGCTGCTTCAAAGACCAAATCGCCGGAATTGATCAGGGCTGCCATAGCCGCCGGCGTCGACGCCGTTGGCGAGAATCGAGTTCAGGAAATGCTCGAAAAGCATGCCCAAGGAGCATATGAAGGCGCCCCCCTCCACTTCATCGGGCATCTGCAGTCAAACAAAGTCAGGCAGGTCGTCGGCATCTGCGACCTAATAGAATCTGTCGACTCCGCGCCTTTGATAGAGATGATCGGAAAAAGAGCGGATTCGCTCGGCATCACGCAAAACATTCTGCTGGAAGTGAACATTGGCTCAGAGCCGCAAAAATCCGGTGTTTTGCCCGGGCAAGTCGATGATTTATTGGCGCTGGCATCGCGGACGCAGGGTATTTCAGTCCTTGGATTGATGTCTGTCCCGCCGGTCGATGATGTTTTTGAAAGAAATTGTAACTATTTTGACGCAATGTTTAACCTTTTTATTGACATAAGGAAGAAAACATACGATAATGTCTTTATGAATTTTTTGTCCATGGGTATGAGCGACAGCTATGTCGACGCGATTACGGCAGGCGCCAACATGGTCAGGGTCGGTTCCGCGATTTTCGGGACACGCGCCTGAGGCCTCTCGTTAATGTGAAAAGTATTTCATGGCTTATGAGTTTTCGCGGACTCATCTACGATTTAAGGAGGTGTTGAAGTGGGATTGATCAATGAGCTTAAAAAGCTGACCAAGCCTTACGACGACGAAGACGATTTTGACGAATTCCAACCGACAAGGGTTGAGGATTTGCCGCCTGCGCCCAAAACTACGACTCAGGCGCGGAGTTCATACGGCGGTTTTGAGGAGCGGCGCGACAGCAACAAGGTCGTGAGCATTCATGCGACCGCGCAACTGCAGGTTGTCCTTGTCAAGCCCGAACGCTTTGAGGCCGCTGCCGAAATTGCGGACCATCTGCGCGAGAGGCGCACTGTTGTTCTCAATCTCGAGCAGACTAATAAGGACATAGCGCGCAGATTAGTCGATTTCCTCAGCGGCGTTGCATACGCGCAGGATGGAAAAATCAAAAAGGTCGCGGTCAATACTTACCTCATTACGCCATATAATGTCGACCTTTTGGGCGACTTGATCGACGAGCTCGAAAACAATGGATTATACTTTTAGATAATCTCGTTAAAAGACAGGGCTTGGGGCTCTTGCCCCACGCCCAAAGAAAAGGATTGAACACAAATGCTGACGCCACAGGAAATTACCGATAAAGTATTCATCAAAGCAGTTTTCGGCGGTTATGACATGACAGGGGTCGACGATTTTCTCGAAGCTGTCTGCGCCGATTACACGTCCCTCTACAAAGAAAACGCTATCTTAAAGGGTAAGCTGAAGGTCCTTGTCGAAAAGGTCGAGGAATACCGTTCGACGGAGGATGCGATGAGGATGGCTCTGCTGACAGCGCAACGCATGGGCGAGGAAATCACCTTGGATGCTAATAAGCAAAAGGAGGAAACTCTGCGCGGCGCGGAGCTCGAAGCTAAGGCAAAGCTGGCCGAGACCGCCCGGAAGATCGCCGATGAGGAGCTGAAGCTGAACGCTGCCGCCAAAGAGACCGCCAAATTCATCGAGCTTTCCCAGGCCATCATGCGCAAGCACTCCGATTTTCTCACAAAGCTCGAGACAGCGCGGCGCGCAGTGCGTCCCGGTTCCGATTCCGAGTCTGATTCCGATTCCGGTGTGTCCGCCGTTCCCGCGCCGGATCCGGTTCCGCCTTCGCCGTCCCGCGAGGAGCAGATAGCTGACGCGGCGGAGATTATAGGCAATGTTATGGAAAGGTTGACAGGTAGCAGCGCCGCGCCTGCTGATGTCATTGCAGATATTGCCGATCCTGAAGGGTATGACGACGAGGGAGATCCCACAAAGCAATATATCCCAAAGGATCAGGAGGATTCGCTGACTCCCCGGCCAAAGTTCGATTTTGACGACCTCAAGTTCGGTTCAAACTTTACCATCGACGAATGAGCTTCTTCGAGTTACTTACGAGCCGGCATCGCTAATGGCGGCTCGTTACCTTTAAAAGGAGATATATTATGCCCCAGGACTACAACGCCACGATCAACCTGCCAAAAACCGATTTCCCCATGCGCGCAGGCCTCCCGAAACGCGAGCCTGAGTTGCTGCAGACTTTTTATGAAAAAAGGATCTATGAAAACCTGATGAGCAAAAACGCGGGAAACCCCGCGTTCATTCTGCACGACGGGCCTCCTTTTTCCAATGGCGACATCCATATCGGCACAGCGATGAACAAGGTGATCAAAGACATCATTATCCGATATAAAAATATGTCCGGATGGCTCGCTCCATATACGCCGGGATGGGACAACCACGGCATGCCCATCGAGAGCGCGATCATAAAAAAGAATAAGCTCGACAGAAAAATGATGTCCATACCCGAATTCCGCGACGCTTGCCGCGAATTTGCCGAGAATTATGTCGACCGCCAGCGCGAGCAATTCAAGCGCCTGGGCGTCATCGGCGATTGGGACCGTCCATATTTGACGATGGTGCCGTCGTTTGAAGCGGAGGAAGTCCGCGTTTTCGGGAAGATGTATGAAAAAGGGTATATTTACAAAGGTTTAAAGCCCGTGTATTGGTGCACCGACGACGAGACCGCGCTCGCTGAGGCCGAGATCGAATATGACGATGAGCCCTGTACCGCTATTTTTGTCAAGTTCCCCGTGAAAGATGCAAAGGGCGTCCTGGATGGCATCGACGGCGCGGACAAAGCCTGCTTCCTCATATGGACCACGACCGCATGGACGCTGCCGGGCAACCTTGCGATTTGCCTCGGCCCCGATATCGAATACGCTGTATGCGCTGCGGGCGGCGATGTTTTCATTATCGCGGCATCGCTCGCTGAGGCAGTGTTCAAGCAGGCGGGCATTGCTCATTATGATATTTTGAAAAAGCTCCCCGGAACGGCGTTTGAGCTTATGACCGCGCAGCATCCGTTTTATGACCGCGAATCGCTTGTCATTCTGGGCGACCATGTGACGACCGAGGCGGGCACGGGCTGCGTCCATACAGCTCCCGGGCACGGCGCCGACGACTTTGTTGTTTGCAGCAAATATCCGCAATTGCCCGTTATGACGCCTGTGGACCCGCATGGGGTGATGACCGCCGACGCGCTGCAATACGAGGGGATGTATTATTCTAAGGCGGGCAGCGCCATCATCGAGGACCTCCAAAAGAGCGGGGCTTTGTTCGCTTCGGAGGAAATCGTCCATTCATATCCGCATTGCTGGCGTTGCAAAAACCCCGTCATTTTCCGCGCGACGGAACAGTGGTTCGCTTCTGTCGATGCGATGAAAGAGGCTGCGGTCAAGGCATGCGAAGACATCAGATGGATCCCCGAATGGGGCAAGGAGCGGATGATCGCCATGCTGATCGAGCGTTCCGACTGGTGCATATCGCGCCAGCGCCACTGGGGCTTGCCTATCCCCGTTTTTATGTGCGAGGAATGCGAGCAGCCTGTTTGCACCCCGGAGACGATCGAGGCCGTTGCCGCGCTTTTCGGAGAGAAGGGTTCCAACGCCTGGCACGAGATGGATGCCGCCGATATCCTCCCAAAAGGCTTCGCTTGCCCGCACTGCGGCGCGACGCATTTCACAAAGGGTGCCGACTCCCTGGACTGCTGGTTCGACTCCGGGTCGACTCATGCGGGCGTGCTAAGTACGGGCATTTTCCCGCACTTGCATTATCCTGCCGACATATATCTCGAGGGCGGCGACCAATATCGCGGATGGTTTCAATCTTCGATGCTGACGAGCATCGCTGTCAACGGCATCGCGCCATATAAAATCATAATTACGCACGGCTGGACTGTTGATGGCGAGGGCAAGGCGATGCATAAATCCCTCGGGAACGCCGTCGCGCCCGATGAGATCATCAAGGACTTCGGCGCGGATATTTTGCGTCTCTGGGTCGCTTCCACCGATTACAGGGCTGACAGCAGGATTTCCAGGGATATACTGAAGCAGCTCTCCGATATATACCTGAAGATCCGCAACACCGCGAGGTTCATGCTCGGGAACTTGAATAATTTCGATCCCGATGACCTTGTCGGAATCGACGATATGCCCGATCTCGACAGATGGGCGCTCGCCAGGCTGGATAAGTTGATCGCCGGAGTGAATGCTTCATATGAAAAATATGAATTTCACACGATTTATCACGCCATACACAATTTCTGCACGATTGATATGTCGAATTTCTATCTTGATGTTATAAAAGACCGGCTATACTGCGACGAAACGAATGGGCTTCCGCGACGCTCCGCTCAAACCGTCATGTATCGGATTCTCGACGCGCTTGTGCGTATATTGGCGCCCATCCTTGCCTTCACAGCCGAGGAAATATGGGGCGAAATGCCGCATGATGCTTCTGTGGAGCGGGATAGCGTCCTTTATAATCGCATGCCGGCATCGACTGTCGAGCATTCTTTCTCTGCGGAGCAAGAGGCGCTGTGGGACAAGCTTCTGCGCCTCCGTTCCGATGTGAATAAGGCGCTGGAGCTTGCGCGCGCGGATAAAATCGTCGGCAAGCCTTTGGATGCCGATGTGACCCTCTTCGTCGGCGATGATGCCGCCGCTGCTTTGGGTCCTGTTTTGGAAATGGATTTGAAGACATTGTTCATCGTGTCGAGTGTTAGTGTTGTCATGAGCGCGGGCGCGGGTGTTGGTTCTAGTGCGGGCGCGGGTGCGAGTACGGACGCGAATGCTGACGCGGGCGCGGGCGCGGGCGCAAGTGCTGACGCGGGCGCAGGTGCGGACGCGAATGCTGACGCGGGCGCAGGCGTCGCCGGCTCTGAATTCCCGAGTTTGTCAATATCAATCGTGCCGAGCGCCGCTCCAAAGTGTTCGCGTTGCTGGGTCCATGACAAGGACGTTGGGAAGAGTTCGGAGCATCCGGAGCTTTGCCCCCGCTGCCTCGACGTAGTCACAAAAGGCTTATGATGTAAGATACTATCTTATGCCGCGCGAAGCGCGGTACGCAGCGTAGCTGCGTGAGGGACAAGCGAGTAGGGCGAACTTCCACCCCACGAAACTCTGTTTCGCGGGGACCCCGGAAGACTTCGCCCGTGAGCGAGCTGTCCCGATGGGGTGTGGGGCGGAGC
>JGI24702J35022_10001115_pt1 | contig 16664 bp, 13 predicted proteins | sample TergutTh196P4_FD_35022 | JGI IMG/M metagenome (IMG submission 35022)
AGATCGTAGAACCGGTTTTCATGACGCCGGAATAGAGCCGAAAATAGGACAGTTTTCCCACATGGGTATCCGTCGTAATTTTAAATACCAGCGCTGCGGCAGGCTCCTCGTCATCCGGCTTCCTCTCTGCTTCATCGTAAGAGTCCGGATCGATTCCGCCCACAGGCGGTATATCCAGGGGCGAGGGTAAATAATCGACAACCGCGTCCAGCATTGGTTGAACCCCTTTGTTCTTAAACGAGGAACCGCATACCACCGGCGTGATTTTCACATGAATCGTGGCGAGCCGTATCCCCCGGATTAATTCCTCTTCCGTGATCTCGTCGCCTTCCAGATATTTCTCGGCGAGCGCGTCGTCTTCTTCCGCTACGGCTTCGATGAGCACGTCCCGATACGCATTCGCCTGTTCCAGCATATCCGCCGGGATTTCAGCGATTTCGAAATCTTTGCCCGCATCATCCGTGTAAATCTCCGCTTGCATTCTGACCAGATCAACGATACCCCTAAAGTCCGCCTCCGAACCTATCGGCAACTGGATGGGTATCGCCTTTGTCTTCAGCCGTTCCCGCATCATTTCAATGACCCGAAAAAAGTCTGCGCCCACCCTATCCATTTTGTTGATATAGGCAATGCGGGGAACACGGTACTTGTCGGCTTGCCGCCATACCGTTTCGGACTGGGGCTGTACAGCTCCGACTGCGCAAAACACAGCCACTGCGCCATCCAGCACGCGAAGCGAGCGTTCCACCTCTACCGTGAAGTCAACGTGTCCAGGCGTGTCTATTATATTGATCCGATAATCGCCCCATTGACATGTTGTCGCGGCGGAGGTTATCGTTATCCCTCTTTCCTGTTCCTGGATCGTAAAGTCCATCGTAGCGGCGCCGTCATGAACCTCTCCCATGCGATGGATTCTGCCGGAATAAAACAGAATCCGCTCTGTGGTAGTCGTTTTGCCGGCGTCGATATGCGCCATGATTCCAATATTTCTTATTTTTTCAAGCGGAAATTCCCGGCTCAAGGCTGTATCCCTCTCTATCTAAATCCTGATAATCATTCTATATGGGGCGCTGCCCCATAGAACGAATCTTTGCTCAGATATTCTCGATCTAGCTGAGCTTTAGATGAGTCCATGCATGACTTAGCCGCTCTGATATTGCGCCTCTAGAGCGGGTTAGACAGGTGAGCCCTGTCAGGATTCGCGTGCACGCCGCTCATCCCTCCGCTCCCTACGTTCGCGGGGCGCATCCAGATGCGCCGCTATAGGAAACCCGATGTATAGATTCTTTAACGGGTTTCCTCTATCACCAGCGATAATGCGCAAAAGCCCTGTTTGCTTCAGCCATTTTATGCGTGTCTTCTTTTCTCTTGACAGCCGCTCCCGTATTGTTGGCCGCATCCATGATTTCGCCCGCGAGGCGGCCTTCCATATTCTTCTCGCCGCGCCTGCGCGCGTTCGTCACCAACCAGCGGATACCCAGCGTCTCTCTCCGGTCGGCTCTGACTTCTATCGGCACTTGATAGTTCGCGCCGCCCACGCGGCGCGCCTTAACCTCCAGAGTCGGCATGATGTTTTTTAAGGCCGTCTCTAATACTTCCAAACCATTTTTGCCGGTCTTGGATTCAACAGAGGTTAACGCACTGTACAGTGCCTTCTCTGCGGCGCCCCTTTTGCCGTCGTACATAATTTTGTTAATCAGCTTGGTTACCAGCATTGACTGGTAAATCGGATCCGGCAATACTTCCCTTTTGGGAGCCGCTCCTTTTCTGGACATATCGTTTTCCTCCTCGGCATTTCAACTTCTCAGCGATCGCCCGGTTTCTCCGTGACAACGCAGATGCAGACCCGAACTGCCGCCCATCGAGCGGATCTTCGTTCTATGGGTGCAGCTTATCTTAGGGCGCAACCCGGGCGCAGGCTTGCCAGGCTATACTCTGGCTGTACCGGATTTGGGCCTCTTCGCGCCGTATTTTGATCTGCCCTGGTTCCTGCTGGATACGCCGGCGGTGTCCAGAGCGCCTCGGATAATGTGATACCGTACGCCCGGAAGGTCGCGCACCCTGCCGCCTCGAACCAATACGACGGAGTGTTCCTGCAGATTGTGCCCGATACCCGGAATATAGGTAGTCACTTCAAAACCATGGGACAGACGGACACGGGCAACCTTCCGCAAAGCGGAGTTCGGCTTCTTTGGCGTAGTAGTATACACGCGGGTACAGACGCCCCGCTTCTGCGGACAACTTCTTAATTGCGGCGCTTTTGGCTTTTTGATGACCGCTTCCCGGCCCTGTTTTACCATCTGGTTTATAGTTGGCATCTCTTTTCCTCCTTCCTGCATCATATCCTGTTGTGGATTATTCTTGAAAGTTACCAAAGAATTTTATCATTACACGCCGGTATATGTCAATAGCCATTAATCCAAATCCTCGAAGTCGTTCAGTTCGTCCAGAGGACGCAAATCATTGAGTTCATCCAAGTCTTCAAGATCTTCCAGTTCGGGCAATTCTTCAAGGCTGTCCAAGTCTTCCGGNTCNTCCATCTCCTCCAGGTCGTCCANATCCTCCTCNGCTTCGTCAAGCTTCTCCGGTTCTTCACCCTCAAGCTCTTCCGGATCGTCTATCTCATCCTCCAGCGTGCGGAGGCCTCCCCGTTTGTCCAGCACCGCCAGGATCGGATCTGTATCGGCAAAATCCTCTTCCTCATCCGGATACTCTTCCTCATCCGCATACTCTGCTTCTTCCAGGATATCCAACACTTTCGGCATATCGTCTTCATCCGGCANTTCATCGTCAAGCCCGGAGAAGTCCTCTGNTTCATCCGCGTCTCCAAAACCAAAATCNGCAAATTCGTCGTCTTCCATATCCCGGTACATATCCTGCATGTACGCAGTCGAATGATAGTCTTCGTAAGGCGCGCCTTCCGAATGGATCTGAATATCCCTATAGCGGGACATCCCTGTACCGGCCGGTATCAACTTGCCTATGATCACATTCTCCTTGAGGCCAAGCAGCGGATCCATCTTGCCTTTAATTGCGGCTTCCGTCAGAACCCTGGTGGTTTCCTGGAACGATGCCGCGGAAAGGAACGAGTCCGTAGCCAACGAGGCCTTGGTGATCCCCAGCAGCACAGGTTTCGCTACGGCTTCTTCACCGCCCCACTCCTGTGCCCGCCTGTTTTCTTCTTCAAACTCAAAGACGTCAATGATACCGCCCGGCAACAACTCCGTATCGCCGGCTTCTTCTACTTTTACCTTCCGAAGCATCTGGCGGATCATTACCTCAATATGCTTGTCGTTGATATCCACGCCCTGGAAGCGGTAGACTTTCTGTACCTCCCGCAGCAAATACAACTGAACCCCTTTCATCCCCTTTATCTTCAGGAGGTCATGGGGATTGATAGAGCCTTCCGTTAATTCCTGCCCGGCGTCAACTATCTCTCCTTCGCCAACTTTAAGCCTGGATGTATACGGGATAGGATAGATTTCCTTTTCTCCGTCATCCGCAAGGACTTCCACTTCCCTGCGTCCCCGCACTTCGGTAATATGGATTGTTCCTTCATTCTCCGTGATCACAGCCTGCCCTCTGGGTTTCCTGGCTTCAAACAGTTCTTCTACGCGCGGCAGACCGGACGTAATATCGTCGCCTGCCACGCCGCCGGTATGGAAGGTGCGCATGGTCAATTGGGTACCGGGTTCTCCGATGGATTGCGCGGCGATAATCCCCACCGCTTCTCCGATCTCCACATGCTGCCCTGTAGCCAGATTTCTGCCATAACAACGGCGGCAGACGCCGTAGCGGGAATGACAGGTCAGCACAGAACGGATGTAAACCTGTTGTATGCCGGCTTCCACGATGGCTTCCGCCTGCTCTTCCATAATCTCTGTATTGGCTTCCACGATGACTTCGCCGGTTTCCGGATGCACGACGTTTTCCATCGTAAAGCGGCCAACCAGGCGCTCAAGCAAGGGCTCGATAGATTCCTTGCCGTCTTTGATATCATCGACCCAAATCCCCATGCCGGTGCCGCAGTCGTCCTCCCTGACGATCACATCCTGGGCCACGTCTACCAGCCGCCTGGTCAGATAACCTGAGTCAGCCGTTCGCAGCGCNGTATCCGCGAGGCCTTTTCTGGCGCCGTGTGTAGAAGTAAAATACTCCAGCACCGTTAGCCCCTCCCGGAAGTTGGACTTAATGGGGACCTCTATGGTTTTTCCGGTGGGGTCCGCCATCAGGCCGCGCATACCGGCCAATTGCCTTATCTGAGGGATATTCCCCCTGGCGCCCGAATTCGCCATCATATAGACAGGATTGAAAGCATCCATTGTTTCGAGAAGCGCNTCTTTTACCTCTTCGGTAGACTGATTCCAAATCTCGATAACCAGATTATACCGCTCCTCTTCCGTAATTAAGCCTCTGCGGTATTGATTTTGTGTCTGCTCGACCTTCTCCTCGGCAGCCCTCAGTATTACCGTTTTCTTTTCCGGTATCATTATATCGGATACGCCGATTGTGATGCCGGCTTTTGTCGAGTAGTCGAAGCCCTGCTTCTTGATGCCGTCCAGCATTTCGGCAGTTCTGGCATTGCCCAATAACTGAAAACATTTAGCGACGATCTTGCCCAATTCCTTTTTTCCCACAACCTGGTTAAAAAAGCCTAATTCATCCGGAATGACCTGGTTAAAAATCAGACGCCCGACTGTCGTTTGCACCTGTCCGCCTTCCATACGTACCCGGACAGGCTCCTGAAGATTCACCGCGTCCTGCTCGTAAGCATAGATCGCCTCGTCCCTGTCCTTATACACCGGTATCCGGTCGCCCCGCTCAGGATTGATCTTCTCCCCCGTCAGATAATAGGAGCCCATCACCATATCCTGCGTTGGGGTACAGACAGGCTTCCCGTCCTTGGGGTTCAGGATGTTGTTTGCCGCCAGCATAAGCAGACGGGCTTCCGCCTGCGCTTCCGCGGATAAGGGTACATGGACGGCCATCTGATCGCCGTCAAAGTCAGCGTTATACGCCGTGCAAACCAGGGGATGGAGCTGCAGCGCCCGTCCTTCCACCAGCACGGGTTCAAAGGCCTGAATGCCCAGACGATGCAAAGTCGGNGCGCGGTTTAACAGTACGGGGTGGTCNTGGATGACCTCTTCGAGTACCTTCCAGACTTCTTCCCGCACCCGCTCCACCATCCGTTTGGCGCTCTTAATATTATGTGCGTGGCCCTCATTGACCAGTTTTTTCATTACGAAAGGTTTAAAAAGCTCTAAGGCCATTTCCCTCGGCAGACCGCATTGGTGCATCTTCAATTCAGGGCCGACGACGATTACGGAACGTCCGGAATAATCCACCCGCTTGCCNAGCAGGTTTTGGCGGAANCGGCCTTGCTTTCCCTTCAGCATATCGCTCAGGGATTTCAGCGGACGGTTACCGCTGCCGGTGACCGGGCGTCCCCTCCTGCCGTTATCGATCAAAGCGTCTACCGCTTCCTGAAGCATTCTCTTCTCATTGCGAACGATAATATCCGGCGCGCCCAAATCCAACAGCCTTTTTAGCCGGTTATTTCTATTGATCACTCTTCGATAAAGATCGTTCAGGTCTGACGTGGCAAACCGCCCGCCGTCCAGTTGCACCATCGGGCGCAGTTCGGGCGGAATCACAGGCACGATATCCATGATCATCCACTCAGGCCGGTTGCCGGAGTTTTTAAATGCTTCCACGACTTCCAGACGCCTGATCGCCCGGATCTTCCTTTGCCCGGAAGTCTCCCGCAGTTCCTGCCGCAGTTCATAGGCCATTTCGTCCAGATCCATTTCTTCCAGCAGGACTTTAATGGCTTCCGCGCCCATACCGGCTTCAAAACGACCGCCAAAACGTTCCTTATACTCCCGATACTCCGTTTCTGTCAAAAGCTGTTTCTTCATCAAGGGCGTATCGCCGGGATCCGTCACGATATAGGACACAAAATATAACACCTTTTCCAGAAGGCGGGGAGAAATATCCAATATAAGGCCCATTCTGCTGGGAATGCCCTTAAAATACCAAATATGGGAACAGGAAGCCGCCAGCTCGATGTGTCCAAGCCGTTCGCGGCGTACTTTCGCTTTGGTTACTTCCACACCACAGCGGTCACAAATAATTCCTTTATAGCGAACCCGTTTATATTTACCGCAATGGCACTCCCAGTCCTTCGTAGGCCCAAAAATACGCTCGCAGAATAATCCGTCACGTTCCGGTTTCAGTGTGCGGTAATTGATGGTCTCCGGTTTCTTAACTTCTCCGCTGGACCAGTCCAGCATCTGCTCCGGAGAAGCCAAACCGATACGCATCCTGTCAAAGTTGTTTACATCTAACATCGATCAACCCCGCTCCTTCCATGGTTAATAATTCATCTGCCATCTCAATCATCAAGTATCGTATCGAGGGGCTTTTCAGGATCTTCATCGAATACCGCCGCCTCCGGATCATCCGCGGACACGGTAAAAACTTCCTGCCGCAAATCTTCCTCCGCATCGCCAAAGTCTTCCTCCTCCAGATTGTCTTCCAGATCGTCTTCCAGATTGTCTTCAAGATCGTCTTCCAGATCGTCTTCCGCTATGCTCAAGCTTTCCGGTTCATAGCCCTCTTCCACTTCCTCTGTGTCCTCTGTGTCCTCTGTGTCCTCTGTGTCCTCCGCGTCCTCCGCGTCCTCCGCGTCCTCCGTATCTTCCTGTCCTGTGTCAAAAGTCACAATCTGATCGGCAAAATAGACGTTGTCCGCATCGTCATTCTCCATGTCTTCCCTATCAAAACTGTTTTCATCCAAAGTGCGGGAATCCGTCGCCCGCCTCTCCGAAACAGCCTGATCCAAACCAAACTCTCTGGCGGATTCAGCGATATCGTCCTCCAATTCCTTTATCTCAATTTCTTCGTTATATTCCGATAGCACCTTGACGTCCAGGCACAGGCTCTGCAATTCTTTGATCAGTACCTTAAAGGACTCCGGTACGCCCGGCTCCGGAACGTTTTCTCCTTTAACGATAGCTTCGTAAGTTTTCACCCGGCCTACCACGTCGTCAGACTTCACCGTCAGAATTTCTTGAAGCGTATAGGCGGCGCCATAAGCTTCCAAAGCCCAGACTTCCATTTCCCCGAAACGCTGACCGCCAAACTGCGCCTTACCGCCGAGAGGCTGCTGCGTCACCAGCGAATAGGGTCCGGTTGAGCGGGCGTGGATTTTGTCATCCACCAAGTGGGCAAGTTTCATGATGTACATAATGCCCACGGTAATCTCATTATCGAAAGGCTCTCCCGTCCTCCCGTCGTAAAGAACCGTCTTTCCGTTTTTCGGCCTGCCGGCTTTATCCAATTCCTCGAGGATATTCTCCTCGGTAGCGCCGTCAAACACAGGCGTAGCGAACGAATAGCCTAAAGCCTGGGCAGCCCAGCCTAAATGGGTTTCCAGGGTCTGGCCGATATTCATGCGGGAAGGCACGCCCAGAGGATTGAGTACAATTTCCACAGGCGTCCCGTCAGGCAGGAAAGGCATATCCTCTTCCGGAAGGATCCTGGATATCACGCCTTTATTGCCATGACGCCCAGCCATTTTGTCCCCCTGTGAAATCTTGCGTTTCTGTGCGATATAAACCCGCACCACTTGATTGACGCCCGGAGACAGCTCGTCGCCGTTTTCCCTGGTAAAGACCTTCACATCAACGATTTTCCCCGCTTCCCCGTGCGGCACCCGAAGGGAAGTATCTCTGACTTCCCTGGCTTTCTCGCCAAATATAGCGCGCAGAAGCCTTTCTTCTGCTGTCAGTTCCGTTTCGCCTTTCGGCGTGACTTTGCCAACCAGTATATCTCCCGGCCTCACTTCGGCGCCAATGCGGATAATGCCCCGGTCATCCAGATCTTTCAATACGTCGTCAGATACATTGGGAATATCTCTGGTAATTTCTTCGGCGCCGAGTTTGGTATCCCGCGAATCGCATTCATATTCTTCGATATGAATGGAAGTAAAGAAGTCTTCCTTAACCAGTTTTTGGCTGATGAGCATGGCGTCCTCGTAATTGTAGCCTTCCCAGGTCATCATCGCCACCAGAATATTGCGGCCAAGCGCCAGTTCACCGTGATCTGTCGAAGGCCCGTCGGCGATAATCTCCCCGGCGCTCACNCTTTGCCCTTTCTTGACGATCGGTTTCTGATTGATGCATGTGCCTTGATTGGAGCGGGAGAATTTTGTCAGTCTATAGCGTATAGCTTCTCCCGCATCGTCTTCGACGCGGATCTCATCCGCCGTCACCCGGGCAATCGTTCCGGATGATTTCGTAATGATCGTAACCCCGGAATCCCTGGCTGCCTTTTTCTCCTCTCCGGTCCCCACATAAGGCGCCTCTGTCCGCAGCAGCGGCACTGCCTGACGCTGCATGTTAGCGCCCATTAACGCGCGGTTCGCGTCGTCATGCTCCAGAAACGGAATCATCGCCGTAGCAATCGATACCAATTGCTTTGGCGAAACATCCATGTACTCCACCCTTTCCGGTGTTACAATCATAATTTCGCTGCCGAAACGCGCCTGTATCCTGTTCGAAAGGAAATACCCCTCGTCATCCAATTCCATATTCGCTTGGGCAATCACATATTCGTCCTCTTCCGTAGCGTCCAGATAGTGGATCGTTTCGGTTACCTTGTGCGATTCTCTGTCCACCAGGCGATAAGGGGTCTCAATAAAGCCATATTCATTGACGCGGGCGTAGGTGCTGAGCGATCCGATGAGGCCGATATTCGGCCCTTCGGGAGTCTCTATCGGACACATCCGGCCATAATGGGAATGATGGACGTCGCGGACTTCAAACCCGGCCCTTTCCCTGGATAAGCCTCCGGGACCAAGGGCGGAAAGGCGGCGCTTATGGGTCAGCTCAGATAAAGGATTCGTCTGATCCATAAATTGCGACAATTGGCTTGAACCAAAAAACTCTTTAATAGCGGCGACGACCGGGCGAATATTAATCAATGCCTGAGGGGCGATGACCTCCACATCCTGGATCGTCATTCTTTCCCGAACTACCCTTTCCATACGGGACAAGCCGATACGGAACTGGTTTTGCAGCAATTCCCCCACGGCGCGCATCCGGCGATTGCCCAAATGGTCGATATCGTCGGTTTTGCCTTCGCCATTCATCAGATGGATCAGATAACGGATAGACTCCACGATATCCTCTTTTGTGAGGCAGCGGATTTTATCGGAGATATCCATTTTCAGCTTTTGGTTGAGCTTATACCGGCCTACATGGGCCAGGTCATAGCGCTTCGGATCAAAGAACAGGGTATTCAGCAGCGAGCGCGTGCTCTCCACCGTAGGAGGTTCGCCCGGACGGAGACGTTTATAGATTTCAATGAGCGCGTCTTCTTCGTTTTCCGTATGATCTCTTTCCAGCGTCAGTAAAATCCGCTCGTCATCGCCAAATAGCCCTTTGATTTGACTGTTCGAGCCATATCCCAGCGCGCGAAGCAGCACGGTGACCGGCAACCTGCGCGTCCTGTCCACGCGGACATGGATCGCGTCGTTGATATCCGTCTCCAGCTCAAGCCAGGCGCCTCTGTTTGGGATCACCGTAGCGCTGAAAAGCTTCTTCCCGCTGGGATCCATTGCTTCGTCATAGTATACCCCGGGGGACCGGACCAACTGACTGACAATCACCCGCTCCGCACCGTTGATAATAAATGTTCCCTTTTCTGTCATCAGGGGAAAATCCCCCATAAAGACTTCCTGTTCCTTTACTTCTCCGGTTTCCTTATTAATAAGCCGGACTTTCACTCTTAGCGCAGCGGCATAGGTAGCGTCGCGTTCCTTACATTCCGCTACTTGCCATTTGGGTTCTCCCAAATTATAGTCGATAAACTCCAAGACCAGATTCCCCGTGAAATCCTGGATCGGCGAAATATCCTGAAACATTTCACGAATGCCTACTTCCAGAAACCAGTTGTAGGAATCCTGCTGAACCTCTATCAGGTTCGGCATCTCCAGGACTTCCTTGATTCGGGCAAAACTTTTTCGTTCACGCAGCATTGTTTCCTCAATCTGCCCCATCAATGATTCACCTCGCATCAAATTCTATTTACAAGCGTACACGCGCCATCCCTATACCCTGGTTATGTCTTGGATAATAGCGATAATTCCGTTTTTATGCACATAGCATAATAGCAAGGTACGCGAACCTTGCCTGAAGCCGGGTGTACATCTATTTTTTGTTTATTAAGAATGGAATGATTCACCATCCTGTAGAATTCTCATATGCTTTGTCGCCGCGTCTCAAAGAGGCGCATTAAATATTATAAACACATAACGGAATCCCTGTCAATCAGGAAATTGTGAACAATTCGTTAACAGGCACGCAAACCTTACAGTTCAAGGCCGGCTATGGTGGCGCCGGCACTAAACTGTATCGCGCAGCTCATCTTAGATCGCGTCAGCGAAAAAACCAGCGGACAGCTTCTGCGCAGGCCAAGCCAATCAGCCCGCCAGCGAGTACATCTGAAACATAGTGGGCTTTTAAATATACCCGCGAAATGCCCATCAGCCCCGCATAGCCAAAGGCAGCCCATGCCGCCCATGGATGTAACGACGCCAGGATTCTGGCGCAGGCGATAGAAGACGCCGTATGGCCGGAAGGAAACGAAAAGCTGTTCGGTATAGGTATGGAAAGCGTTACAGGACCGTGCGTAACATAAGGCCTCGGCCTGCGAAAAACGCGCTTCAATATGCCCTCTCCCAGAACAGTAGTAATGAGCAGCGCAATCATGCAGAGCTCTATCGTTCGGCGGTTTTGCGGCCAAATGAGCATCACAAGACACGTGCATAGCCAAACAACGCCCCAGTCGCCGCTGCGACTGATCAGGCGCATGCCTTTATGTGTAAAGCTTTCCTGAGAAAAGCGAAGAGTAAAACTAAATATCTTCCGGTCGAGCCCTTTCAGCCAACCCAATGTTGCTCCTCCTTACTGATATGGAGACAGAAGCCCGGTGCAGCGCGGCTGTGACACTTGCTGTATAGCGCCTGATTCCGTGGTCGATTGGTATAAATAACATGACATAACACTATAATATTGATATTTCATTGATTTGACAAGCATTATTTCGCGCGGCAGCACTTTTTCTATACTGTCCATACTGGTTGGGCGTATTTTCAAAGCGCCGTTTGAGCGGCGTCAGCGTAACGTAACGCGCAATAGAAAACGCTCCGCGGGTCAAGGACTCCGGGAGCGGCATATCAGCAACGCTTTCCGCCAGTGGTTTGTTCAGCCTCCGGCTTATTTCACTTCGACATTGGCGCCGGCTTCTTCCAGCTTCGCCCTCACCGAATCGGCCTCGTCTTTAGCGACCTTTTCTTTGACGGGTTTGGGCGCGCCGTCGACCAGGTCCTTCGCTTCCTTGAGCCCCAGGCCTGTGATCTCGCGCACAACTTTAATCACGTTAATCTTCTTCTCGCCCGGGGCAAGCAGGATAACGTCGAATTCGAACTGTTCTTCTGCGGCTTCCGCATCGGCTCCGGCGCCGGCTACAGGGGCGACGGCCATTGCTACGGGAGCGGCGGCGGATACGCCGAATTCTTCTTCAAAAGCCTTAATCAGGTCATTCAGCTCCAAAACTGTTAACCCTTTTACGATTTCCAACACTTCACTGGTTTTTGACATGGGATCTCCTCCTCAATTCTTAAGATCGCCGCACCCGCAATCACAAGAGGCGCAGCAGTGTTATTTGCCGGGAAGCCTTCGCTTTTCGCCAAACGCCCGGTTAAGCGGATTCCTCCCGGATTTTGCGATAGTCTTCCAATGCATAGCCCAGCTTGCTGATCGGTCCCTGCATAACCCGTGCAAGGCCGGCCATCGGCGCCTGCAGCATCCCGGCGACCTGAGCAAGAAGTACTTCTCTGGATGGCAGATCCGCTAAGTCTTCCGCCATTGCCTGTCCAAAGCCTTTCTTTTCCAAAATGCCGCCTTTCAGCACCATCCTTGGATTTGTTCGGGCAAACGCTTTCAGTATCTTTGGGCCGATAGCGGGATCCTTCATGCTGAAAGCCCAGATTGTAGGGCCGGTCAGGTATTGGGCGACGTCTTCAACGCCAAATTGCTCGGTAGCGATTTTNCCCAGCGTATTCTTCATGACCTGCAGCTCGACGCCNTCCTTTCTGAGTTGCGCGCGAAGCCCGGTAAATTCCTTTACGGTTATGCCGGTGTAATCGGCCAGGATAACAGATTTTGCCTGTCCCAACTTTTCCTTAATCTCTTCTACAAATTGCTCTTTTTCTCCGCGACTTCCCAAAATTCTTCCCCTCCTTTCCTTCTCTATTCCTCACCATGAATCGGGTCTGTGACAAAACCCTCCGCAGACATACGGAGGGTTCAGATTTTATGCTTCAGCAGGTTCTGTCGCAGCCGGTATTAATCCGGCCCGGCATCGCCGGATTGTCATTATCTCCGTCCGGCATGTCTGCTTATTCATTCGTTCTGATACCCACCTCGGCCGGCCGGCTGTCCGCCAATTATGTCGCGTCCCCGAAGCGGGGTTTGCGCAACGCCTGCTGTCTACAGTAGGAGTACTGGTGACCTGTTATTACTATGGGCAGTCGCTCATACAACTTTCAACGGGCTTATCCGCACCGCGGGGCCCATGGATGACGAGATGGCGACGCTCCTGATGTACTGCCCTTTCGCGCCCGGAGGCTTTGCTCTGTTGATGGTATCGCTCATGGTTCTGAAGTTTTCCATCAATTGCTCATGCTCAAAGGAAGCTTTTCCGATCACGACATGGATAATCCCGGTTTTTTCTACCCTGTACTCCACTTTCCCCGCTTTGACATCCGAGATGGCTTTCGCGACGTCCATGGTCACCGTACCCACTTTCGGGTTTGGCATCAGGCCTTTGGGNCCAAGCAGTTTGCCCAGTTTCCCCACCTGCCCCATCATATCCGGCGTCGCGATAGCGACGTCAAAGTCAAACCAGCCGCCCTGGATCTTCTCCACCAATTCCTCTGCGCCTACATAATCCGCGCCGGCTTCTTCCGCCTCACGCGCCTTATCTCCTTTGGCGAAAACAAGAACAGATTGGCTTTTTCCCGTGCCATGCGGTAACACAACGGCCCCTCTGACCTGCTGATCGGCATGCCTTGGATCAATACCCAAGCGATACGCCAGATCAATGGTTTCATCAAATTTGGCATTCGCAATTTCCTTCACCAGACGAATCGCGTCGTCCGGATCGTACAGGGTGTCTTTGTCAATTTTTTTCATCGCGTCGCTATAACGCTTGCCGTGTTTTGGCATTTGATCACTTCCTTATCATTCCGCAATACGCGTTAGTCCTCGACGCTTATGCCCATACTGCGGGCAGTACCTTCCACCATACGTATGGCGGCTTCAAGGGAAGCGGCGTTCAGATCTTCCATCTTAGTCTCTGCGATTTCCCTGACTCTGTCCCGCGGTACTTTCGCAACCTTAACGCGATTGGGTTCTCCTGACGCGGTTTCGATACCGGCNGCTTTTTTCAGCAGGACGGAAGCCGGCGGCGTCTTACAAATAAAGGTATACGAACGATCCGCGTAAACCGTGATTTCCACNGGAATAATCAGCCCTGTCTGGCTGGCGGTTCTTTCATTGAACTCTTTGCAAAACTGCATAATATTTACGCTGTGCTGTCCGAGAGCCGGCCCGACGGGAGGCGCCGGATTGGCTTTTCCTGCGGCACATTGCAGCTTAATAAATCCCACGACTTTTTTTGCCATATAATGTCACACCTCCTCAACACGATGATGCGCAGCCCTCAATCTAACTTCTGAACCTGTCCGAAATCCAGTTCAACCAAGGTTTCCCGGCCAAACATGTTCACCATGACTTTGACTTTGCCTTTATCTCCGTTAACATCCTGAACGGAAGCGTCCAGTCCCAAAAAAGGTTCGGAGGTTATGCGCACCCACTCGCCCAGCTCAAATTCAACCTTGGTCCGCATTTCGTCCATTCCCATGTAACGGAGAATCTGCGTCGCCTCCTCTGTCTTCAGCGGGATCGGTTTATTGCCCGCCCCTACAAAGCCGGTAACGCCNGGGGTATTTCGTACGACATACCAGGTTTCGTCTGTCATGATCATCTCAACCAAAACGTAACCGGGAAACATTTTCTTGTGATTGATCTTTCGCTGGCCGTCCTTGTATTCGACTTCGTCTTCAATAGGCACCATGATCCGAAAAATCTTATCTTCCACATTCATGGATTCCATGCGTTTTTCCAGATTNGCCTTNACTTTGTTTTCATATCCTGAATAGGTGTGTATAACGTACCAGTACTTATCCATAGCTACCTGCCCAGATCCAGAAGGAATCCCATGACCGTGCCAACGCCCGAATCCAGGAGATAAATAAATAATGCCACAGCTAAGCTGACGCCGATTACCGCAGCGGTATATACCACCAGATCCCGTTTGCCCGGCCAATGNACCCTTTTCATTTCCTGCACCATACCGCGAACAGATCTTTTCATCCGTTCCATCAGTTTTGGCTTATCGCTTTTTGCAACCGCCATTTCATACACTCCTATACGAAAGCCCTAAGAATTACGATTATCTGGTCTCCCGGTGCGCCGTCTTTGTCTTACAGAATTTACAATACTTATTTAATTCAAGACGGTCCGGATTTGTTTTTTTGTTTTTGTCGCTTGTGTAGTTTCTCTGTTTACACTCGTTACACGCCAAAATGATATTCACCCGCATTTTTCACACCTCCCCATGCGCACAACTATGAATCAAAGAGGAATTCATCCAAATCTCCTAAACTTTATCACAAGGGTCTCCCTCTGTCAAGAAGCTCGTGAAATTGTTTTTGGCCCCTTTCGGGCCCCTTTCGGGCCTCAGTCCGAATAAATCATGGCCCAATATAAGCGTCCGGACGCATCCTCATGAACGCCGACCCCCGCTTTTCTATACGGCTCATATAGCATATTCAGTTTATGCATCTCAGAGTTCAGCCAGCCTTCGACACAGTCTTCCGATGAACGGAAGTATTTGGCAAGGTTTTCGCCTCGCAGCCGATACCGGATTCGAAGATCATCAAAGATGCTGGAAAAAGATCTGCCATCCGGGCGGTCATGGGAGAAGCGGGTTTCTATCTCCTGTGCGCGGACACTCGCTGCGGCATTCAGGATCTCGGTACAGACAAGAGTAGTCAGGCCGGCTTTCGCCCGTTCAGCATTCACCATCTCCATAATTTCTTCCTCATATTGCCGGAGCTTGACTTCTTTTTCAGTAAGTTCATGTTTCCCTAAAGGTACATTCTCATCCAGGATTTCTTCCATCTCCGCAAGCTTAACCGCGACGCCCAGGTCATAGATTTGAAGCAGCCCTTCCACGGCTTGTCCTTTCGTCGCGGAAGTTTCCGGCGCCCGGAAGGCCGGATCGGCGGTATCTGAAAAAGCAAGATGCATCCTTTCGACGGGGATGTTCATTCGCATCATAAGCCGTGAGAAACACAGCATCGTCTCTTCACGGCTCATCGTATCATCAGGAAGAAACTGATCGTCTTCCACACAGTCGATCACCGCTATGCCGCTTATTTTCTGTGCGTATATGTCATCTGTATCGGAAAACAGCCTGTGCATAATAATAACATTGCCTGTGGCGGCTTCATAAACCTTCACCGCCATCTCGCTGAACTCCGCGCGCGTCAACGGCTCCGTATAATCCTGTTGCATTTCTTCCGGTATCAAGCCGATAGAAACAGCCCGCTCCACAACTGTTGATAGCGGAAAATCCGGTATCTCTTTTGGCGCGGATAAAACCCGTTCTGTAGCATCTATCCTGGAAGCGGTAAATGGATTCGATAGGAAAAGAAAAACAAAAACTATTGAAAAGCGGGCCAAGCTCCTGCTCCGCTTTTTATATATCAAAATGTACTCCTTGTAATCTCTATATAAAACCTGTATCTATATTTCTCTATTTGGTAAAACCTATATCAATAAATAGTAATTATACTATATAATAATTATGACAGGTTTCCTCGAAAAATCAACGAGACGATGAACGAATATCTGCCTTCAACAGGTTTTTTTTGAAAAGATTGTATGGCTGGAGAAAATCCTGTACACTTGTAGTTAACAAAAATAATCGGAACGCGTATGGTTATCAGGATTCATAAAGACGGGAGACAGCAAAATGGAGTTTTTAGATGTAGATACGGTGGACAGCGCCCGGGAGAAGCTGCTTTCCAGCGTGATAAGCTGGATGGCTGCCACCGAAGTGCTGCCTATCGGGGATACCGGCGGCAGGATACTGGCGGAGGATATTTATAGCCGGCAAGACATTCCGCATTTCCGCCGCTCCACCGTCGACGGTTATGCGCTTCAATCCGCGAACACTGCCGCCGCGGGGGATAGCATTCCGGTGCTGCTAAGCGAAAAAAGCAAAGTGGAAATGGGAAAAGCTGCGCGGATATCGCTGAGCGGCGGCGAATGCGCGGAGGTACCCACCGGCGGCATGGTACCCGACGGCGCGGACGCTGTCGTAATGGTCGAATATACGGAAGCCTTTGGTCCCGACGGCATTGCGATATATACAAGCGTCGCGGCGGGTGAGAATGTCGTGCAAATCGGAGAAGACGCCGGAGCCGGAAATTTGCTGCTGCACAGGGGCCGACGGATACTGCCGCA
>JGI24702J35022_10001116_pt1 | contig 16662 bp, 8 predicted proteins | sample TergutTh196P4_FD_35022 | JGI IMG/M metagenome (IMG submission 35022)
AATTAANCTTCCTTACAGAACGAACCTCACGCAAAGTTAGTAACACAAACATGATACGCCGCCCTTCAGGGCGGGGAGGTTCATTTTCCAATCCGCACCATCCTAAACCCAATATCTTCATAAGAATCGTCCATGGGGTTGATTGCGCCCCTGTGACCTGAACGGAGGTACCGAGCCGGGCAACAGAAAGATCCGCCACGAATCACCCGTTGATTCATGGAAGCCTTCGCAGCAGCATCGGTGCCCAAAATTTCTGAGGTTCCGGAAACCGGACCGCGAGGGTCTGTCTGCGGCCCGCTGGGGTAGTCACCGTACCAGTCGCCCGTCATCTCCCAGGCATTGCCGTGCATTTGATACAGCCCCCAGGGATTGGGAGAAAATTCGTCTACATCAACAAGGCAGCCGCGGCTTATGCCTGGAACAGGGTTGTAGCCAAAATTTGTATCTATAACAGAACCGTTATAATTCGCCATACTTGTAGAGAGGGTTGTGCCATCGCCTCCAGGTAAAAGGCTGAATGGAGTTGTAGTCCCTGCACGGCACAAATATTCCCACTCGGATTCAGTGGGGAGGCGCCAGCCCGAAGCCATCCAGTCTACAGTCACATTCCGCGCAGAACCGGTTCCGTTAATTGTATAAACCTGGTCAAAGCCGTCTTTATCGCTTAGAAGGTTACAGTAATCCAGGGCATCAAACCAGGAAATATATACTACAGGAAACCTTCCGCTTTTAAATTTATTGTCTTTGTACAACGGCTCTGGCATTAATTCTTTATATTCAGCCTGAGTAACGGGGTAGGGCATGGCGAAAAGATCATTGGTAAATATTACAGTATGAAGAACCTCGCCTGATTTTCCAGTTAACCCGTCTGGGCCTTTATTGCCTAGTTCCGTACTGGGGCTACCCATGTTAAATTGGCCTTTGGGAATGAACAGCTCCTCGCATTTATTAACCTTCACCGACGGCCTGCCCGAAGAAAGATATTCATCGTCTCTAAAGTCTAGCGTTATGCGAAAATTCTCCTGATTAATCGGGCGTTTCTCGTTATGTATGCCGATAAACCAAGAGATCGCGTTGTCAAATTCATAACAATCAATGCTGCCGCCATGAATTACATTCAAAAAATTATACTCCGCTTCATTTAAGCCATCCCATGTACCTGTCATTTTAAAGTAATATTGTGTAAAACTTTCCAGGCCAACCAGGGTAATGGTATGACAGCCGTTATTTAATTGAGCTGTCATGTTAAGTGAATCCGTATCTTTAGATATGTTGCCATAAATTTTAACCAAATTCGGAGGCATGAAGTTTGCTGTAATGGGTATTGACGTTATTCGGTTGTTAAACAGTTCTATTGCATGAAGTTTATCTCGCCTATGCAGTTTTTCCTGGTGGTATTTTTCAACGCTAAACCATACTGTTGTTGGCTCTGAGAACGCTCTAATTATCATTAACCACTGGCCGCTGATCCCGGTCATAGTTGCGTTAAGCGCAATCGCGGATTCTTCCGGGTCAGAAGGATCTGTATAGCCATTAATCTTCCAGCCTGAAACCGGAACAGAATTGGAAGTAAAAGAAAGAAATGAACCTTCAAGGCTAATAAGCGATTCGTTGAATTTAAGATGGATATTGTCTATATCTTCATTTAAAACATTTTTGTAAACATCAGAAAATAGTTCTATCTCGCTTCCCAAGACTGATAACAAAACACTAAAATTAACAGTTCTGATTTCACTCTGTTTAGCAATGCGTACTATCCATAGGTGATCTTTAATCATCCCGCTGCCTATATAGCTGCCGGAAGAAGTCCGTACAAAGACTTCCGAACTTTGTAAAACCGCAGAAGGATACACCGTTCCATTAATGGCGATATTTATGTCTACATCTCCGCTAAGAATCACAATCGGGACGAAATCGCTTTGTTTTACGTTCCGTTCAAAAGCAGTATTTAAATAAGGGTCAATATGGACAACCTCAAAAATATTTGCCATTTGCCTGTCAGTGCCAATTTTAACTTGGAGAAGATAATATCCGGATTTACAGGCCGCCTCGCCGATTATAATACTTTCGTTATTATCAATGGGATTTTCAATATTTAATATTTTTTTAGACTGATCCCCATATTCGGAAAGTACTATTGAATAACTTGTTGCAAGAAGCTGATCTTCTAAATTAAAACGCCATGAAAACAATCCTTCACCTTCATTAGTAATATTACTAATATATATGACAATATTAATATTTTTCCCATTTATAACGTTAGCCGTAATGCTTCCTTGGGCAAATTCTATTTCTGAATTCATAAAAAACACTCTGCCAAAAGCAGTTATTTTCCATGTGCCTTCCTGTAAAGCAATATCCTTTGCAGAATTCTCTTCTGCGGAAAAGATTATATCTTCTTTAACAAAATTATTTTGAAGTGAAGTGAAAACAAGCCTGTACGATGAAAATTCTGGCGGATTTGCCTTAATAGTCCGGTCATTTCCGCTTGTTCCATTTTCTGCAATATTTATGTTGACAATTCCAAATTTAGCACCTGAAGGAGTTCTTAATGGAGAATCAATTGGATTATTACAGCTTACCAGTACATTTATTATTAAAAAACAATTAATAATTTTCATAAAAACCTCCTTAAATTAACGAAAAATAAGCCGAAGTTCCATACGGCACACCGTTTATTGTGCCAATAACTGTAAAAACATAAGGGCCAATATCGAGATGCCAGTCAAGAATATAGGAATTTCCTTCCCATACTTTTTCGCCGTTTAAGTAAAATTCAAAACCTTTTTCGTCCCATATATCTTCTGCCAAAGCCGTAATTTGAAAGGAATCTCTATTCTCCCTGCTTATTTTCAGGGGCATTCCTATTAGTTTTGGATCGTGAAAATTGCCAGCCTGTAAATATACAATTCCAATTGCTGATGTAATCGTATCGGTTTTTATCATATTACTGGGCAAACTAAAATTATCTTCATTAAAGGCTTCTACCCAAATATAATAATCGGTGCCAGGAATAAGCCCGCCGATTGAAATAAAAGAAGTTGTAGCAATTAACTGTTCACCGCTATCCATAATCCCTTCGGTATTACAATAAATTTTATAATACTCCGCATAATCTATTTTGTTCCAGGAAACAAATAATTCATTAGGGTATTGTTTTATTATTGGAGACGGAGAAGAAAGTAATGTGCGTGCTTGTAAACCTTCAGTGGGTTCGCCATAAATTTTATCAGGATTATTTAAGGCACGAACAATAAATTTATATGTGGTATTTGAAGATAAATTTTTAACAGTAAATTTAGTATCCTTGATTATATCTGTAGTAAACAACAACGAAGATGCATCATCATGAACATCAATAACATAGGCTGCAGCTCCGGTCTTAAAAGACCATTTTAATTCCACAGAATTATCTGTTTTTTCGCTAACTGCAAAATTTTCAGGCTTTGTAAGCAGCGTATAACAATCCAGTAAGACAGGAGAGCTTTGTATTCCGGATGTTCCAACAGCAGTTAAATGTAAAAAACAATGCACATTTTCCATTAAATTATTAAGCTGGAATGAGTTTTTATTAATAATAGGTCCAATAATAAATGATTCTGCCATATCAGCGTTAGTAGACGATTCAATGTAATAAGATGCATCAGCATCATTAATTAATTCCCAATGTAAATCAATAGAATGTGCAGTAATTGTCTGTGCTTCAAAAAATGCAGGTTTTCTAATTCTTGTTATTGCAAAAACTTTTTCAGAAAAAATGCTGTCATTATTGTTAACATCATTAACAGCCCGGACTTGGAAAACGTACTTCGTATTATGCGTAAGGTTATCCAGTAAACAATTTGTTGTTCCGGTAATGATTTTATTCAAATGATATTGCGGATTTTCCTCCAAATTTGCAGGGTAATATAAAACTTCATAAGCAGTTGCGTTTTCAATAGAATTCCATTCAAGAAAAACTGAGGTCTCAAAAACACATTCATCTTCAAGAAACCCGGAGCCATTGTTTTTAATTTCCGGAGCATTAAGTTTCAGAATTACAGGTTTTGGGCTGCTATAAGCAGAGTAATTTGAATCAGAATGGGCTTGAATGCAATAAAAAAAATTTTTTTCAATTACATCGATAATGCAGTTTGTTCCGGTAATATCCCATTTTATTAATTTTACAGGCTCAGATTCATTTAAAAAGCAATGCACAGAATAATAATTTGAGCCGGGTACATTACTCCACTCAATGTAAATTTGAGTCGGATTAATTGAATAAATATTACTTATAACCGGAGTTTTTAATTTCGTAATAAACTCGATTTCATTAGAGTTATCGCTCTCCTCATTATTAGAATTTTTTGCAGTCATAAAAATTTTATAAACAGCGTTGGAATCAAGGCCCGTTAATTCGAGGCGTTCCCAGCCTGAATCCAGGCCATTACCGTTAATTTTGAATTTTGCTGCATCAAAAATACTGTTATTACTTTCAGTAATTTTTCGTATATTAATTTGTAATTTTTTTGAGTTTTCCGATTTTTTATATAAAAGTATTATTGAAGAAGCTGTAGTATCTTCCGCTAGAATTAATGGCGGCTCAGGTACGCCTATGTTTGATTTTAAGGAAAGATCGCAACCGAAAAATAAACTAAACACTATTAAAACTATCAAAATAATATAAAATTTATTATTAATATTATAAATCATAATTCCATCCTCCTGCTTTAGTTCGAACAATTAATTCCAAAGATCTTTGACTCTCATATTCGCCTAACACTGTAATAAGACAGTACGTATACTCTGTGTCAGGCGTAAGGCCAGTATCGGTGAAAGCAAGGGCTTTAATTAAATGCCCTTCATTTAAAAATTTAAAATCAAAATCAAAATCTCCACCAGCAACACAGCGGAGAATTTTAAAGCCATCTGCCTTGCCTGCTTGTTTCCAGCTCAAAGAAATAAAATCATATCCTGCTGCAAAAGTTTTTAGATCGATAGGCGGCAAGGGATATATTGTTCCTGGAAATTCAACAAAAGGCGTCCAGTTTAAAATTTCACTAGAACCGATATTATTTGCAGCTTGAACGGAATATGAATAACTCTCGCCTGGAATTCCTGCAAAATCATTATAAAAGGTCCATGACTTAAATACGTATCCTATATAATCCTCCTTTAAATCCGGGTTTTTACGAAAAATCATGTAAATTTCAGCATCAACAGGATCCCATGTAATGTATATGCCTCCGTCTATAACCTGTGCATGAATATTTTTTACAGTGGCAAGCGGCAGCTTCAATTCATCGTCAATGTCTTGTTCAACATAACAGGATAAAAAAAGCAATAAATTAATAAAATAAATAAAATTTGTGAATTTCATTTTATCCTCCATAATTAACTATCAACAATGTTAAACATTGCATTGTCGTTGCGATCAACAAAAACACTCCAGCCCATCCCGGAATATTGTGCCGGAATGTTAACAACAATTTCACCGGAATAGGCTTCCAATGGGGTACCGCTGACAGCAATTTTTACTTCATGAGGAAATTCGCCTCCCTGAACAAAGCAGATAACAGACTGCAAACCGGATGGCAAATTCAATATCCATGAAGAGGCATCCATGCCAGATTCAACGTTGTAAAAGACGTTTCCGTCCATCATAAGAAAGAATTCAATTGGCGCAATTTCCTTACCAATAATTCCGGAAATAGCGGTATTGTTTTTAATAACCGCCTTAACTAATTCTCCTTCAAATGGACTAACATTTGCTGATATTTTCCCGTTTTTGTCAACAAAAATATCAATGATTGCGGAATTGCAAAACCCGGCTTCATTGCTAACATAGACGGAAGTATTGCCTGCCATTAATGATTTTATTACAACATCTCCGCCATCTAACTCTGCACAGACAATCCCGTATTTTAAAGGTAAAATTAGATGCGGCTCTATGTTCAGCAAATCCTGAACTTCGTCTTTGTTGATCCTTAAAATAGAGGAAATAAAGGCAGCAGGCTCCTCTGAATCGATTCTGCACGCAGATAAGACTACGAGCAGCATTAGTGCGAATAAATTTTTTTTCGTTTTCATAAAAATCCTCCAAAAAAATATTTTAGTAGCTAAAAAGCTACGTTTAAAACAATGCCAATTTTCGCAGAAGAATTAAGTAAATGCATTCCGGGAAAGTAAGCGCCTTTTAATGAACCTCTAATTCCAGCTTTAAAAAAGCTGCCAAACCAAAAGCCCAAATTAACAGCAGGTTCTAGGTATATTCCGCCTGCATAAATCTTTTTTGCCTCCTGCTTTCGAATCAGTTGGGTATATCCGGTATCAAGGCTTAATCCAAATGAAGGAGAATATTCTTTACGAGGATATCTTGTAGTCTGCCATCCAATGCCAAGACCGCCAGAAATTTCATAAAAATCTTTTCCAAAAAAATCGCCGTAAAATGATAAATTAAAATTTGCCTTTTGTTTAACAGGAAGGGATAAACCAATAATAAAATTTGCAGGAAACATAACCAATTCACCGTTCTCTGCTGTAAAAAAGTTGTAGCCTAGGTTAATGGTCTTAAGAAATTTAGCGAAGTGATTACGTATCTTTCTTTCAAAAGCATTCTTCCTTTTCTGCGGAAGCAAGTCAGCCAATGAGAGAAGCACTTGTTTCGCTTTATCCAGCGAATCCATATCTTTTCCGACGAAAACGCGGATTTCTATGCCATCTTGAATACGAAAAATTCTTATATCGTTTTTATTAATATAGATTGCCAGCCGGGAATGTTCCCAAAGCATAGGGACGAGTTCAGCATTTGTATTATTAAGGCCATTGTCGATAACATGATTGAAGAAAACGGTTTCTTCTTCGATTAATTGTAAGCCTATATTGCCCCGGATGGCTTCTTCATAATAACCCGCTGCTACAAGATTAATGTGGGTAACGATCTCTGTTTCTTCTACCGAAGGATTCTTTGAGGCAAAATATACCATATAGGTTGAATATTCATGAGAGCACAAATGGGGAACCGGAATTAAGAAAAAAAGGAAAGTTATGAAAATAATAAAAATATGATTAAGCATTTTACACCTCCTAATAATTAGCCAGTGCCTGCGGTAGATTTATAATAAAATAATTAATAATTAATTTTTTCAATTCTGACATAATAATAGAAGGATTACCGCTTAGATAGTTCGGAGTAAATATAGTATCGGACAAAAGGACATAATTTTCTTTTTCATCCAGCAATGTAAGGCCGGCGGCAAAACTTGTTGCAAATTTTTGAGCCTGCCGGGAAATGCTAATTTCACAGCTAAATCTCGCGTTCGAGGTGTTGTCTTTGGCTAGATTAAGGCCATTCGCGTCAAAGACAGAGTAAATTTCAGGGATTGGAATATTGTTAACAAGTTTGATCTGCCGTAGATTAAATTTTTCATTATTAGATGACCGAAACATATTAAATCCAGAAAGATTAAGATGAATATTAATTTTGTTACCAACTTTAACAATATTTCCAATATTTTGCTCGATAAAATTGACAATTCGGGCTTCATATTTATCGCGTGGATAAACAAGGATAGAATCATTGCGAATAGCCGAGCTTATGAAAAATTCGGACTCAAGAAGATACGCTAATTCAGGCAGAAAATGCGGATAGGAAGGAACCTGAATTAATAAAATCTTTTCATCAAAAAATTCCCGAATAGATTGGTCCTTCTCCATCTTGCCAAAGAAAAAACTAACGGCACCCATTATGTCTTGAATTTCTTCCTTATCTTGACGTCTAAACCAAATCTTGGCGCAATAAATATCACGATCCATAAAATACAATGCATCATAGAAAGGAGGCAGTAAAGCAATAGCATTAAGCTCAGAAATTAGGCTGTTATTTTCAGAAGAAGTAAAATTATGTAAATTTTTAGAATAACTCTCCAATTCCCGTTTGTTTTCGGAGTATTCCAGAACAGTTTTGCTTCGGACTTCGTTTAGCCCAAGGTAGGACAGCAATTGGTCAATGAAGTCCTCGCGTGCTTTTTTATAGCTGCCTTTCGCTCGGCCTATTAAAAACTCTAGATCATCGAAATTTGATTTTTCCTCATTACCGTTAAAATATTCATCAAACCCCAAATCATCGTATAAAGAAACGTCATTCTGCCCGTCATCTTGCGAGGGGGAAATTTTTCGGGAATTTGTTCGGCAAGAAGAAAAATAACGAACAATAAATACAGCAACAACTGCAAAAAAAAGCAATTTAATGCAAAATTTGGCCAGCTTTATCATTTTACTACTCCATAAAAAATTAATTTAATAGAAATTAAACGTTCTGATCATGGAAAGTAAAAAATAAATTGTTTTTTTAAGGAATTTCTGAGAAATTTAAAAATATTTTTATTTTTGGCCCTTCAGATATTATAGTGGAATTCCTTCACGCAGAGACGCAGAGAAGAAGAAATGGTATGAAAAAACAAGAAAAATCCGAATTTCCTGATAAATTTTATGAATTTTTTCTGAATTTCCTTAGAAAAACGATGCAATTTCATAGCACTGCTCTGCGTCTTTGCGTCTCTGCGTGAGCTTCTTCTTCAAAATAGTTTCCCTACAATCTCCTGCGTCTCTGTGTTATTTAATTTGATATAATCCGCTTTTTTATATTATTGTATGGTAATTCAATAATTTTTAGCATTTTCCACAATATTCCCGAAAGAACCTTATTTTTTAAAAAACGAGGAAACTCTATTTTTCAAAGTCCGACAGGCTCCTAGGGATGCAAATTCGTTGGAATATTATAAGTTTCATCCGGCGGCTGAACCGCTGTTGTAGAGCCGCTATGGGAAACACCCGTGGGTACCCCATTAACAAAGGACCTGATATATCTATGCGCCTGCGAAGTTGAAGAACTTGGACCGGCGCCGTTAATTATACTGCGCTGGCCGCCGTTATTGGTAAGATTGAGAGTGCTGATGTTTTCTACAGAAACGCCGGGCTTGTGGGGAAGCTGCATGGCGCTTATTGACCAGACCGCATTGCTGAATACATTATACATTCCCAGGCCTATGGCGTAATGATTGTTCACTGTATTTGCAACTTTGTATGCTGCCCATCCTGTAGTATCGGTGTTTCGCCATTTATCAGTATTAACCGGAACATCGTAGGGACGTTCATTCTGATAAAAATATGTGCGCCCGTTTTCACCTAACCAAAGCGTCTCGTGTTCATGGTAATGTTCCACAAACAGGCCGTAAAGCGTAACATCGTCTCCGGTTACCACTACCCCGTTCTTGGTGGTGTTTCTGGTCCAGCCGGTGGTTCCGGATACGCCGTGGTCGGCGCGCCATGCCCAAAAATGGTCGCCGATGACATTATTGCTGTTTATCAGAGCGGAAATGTCGGCATTGCAGGGCTGGCGAAGGCCGCCAATACGCATAAAAATGTCCGCCAGCAGGGTCGGGTTTGCGTAATGGTTATTGTTTGCCCCGTATTCGCCCGCGCATATAAGATAGGTAGAGCTGTATTGAGCATCAAGCATCAGGCTGGCGACCGTTACGCCGTCTACATCATCGATAAAAATTGCGCCGTAAGTATTTCCGCTGGCGGGAATAAGCGTGGCATACCCGGAACCAAGGAGTATTGTATTGGGGTTTTTTATCCTAAGCGGCGCGCTTAATTCGTACATGCCGGGCAGGAAATAGATGTGTTTGCCTGAGTCCAGCGCGGCATTTAAGGTTGCAGCCGTGTCTATCCCGGGCTTTGCAATGTAAAAATCTTTAACCAGTACCAGTGATTGACCTTCGCCAATATCATTTTCCTTCCATGTTATGCCGACAGCATCTCTTCTGAGCGCAGGAACAAACACCATGTATTCGTTAAGGCTTGAGTCAAAATATAAAAACGGTTTTTCACGGATTACCGGAGTTGTATCGACCTTTGATCTTTGATATGTTGTTGCGTCAACAAAACCGGATGAACCCTGCACGGTTTTATTGTAGTCTACGCCGCTGAATGAAGAAGCATTAAAGTGGCAGTTTCTCGCGTAAAACTGCTGCTGATTCTGCGAACCAACAGCGGCGCCGAAATAGCTGTCGCTAATGAAGCCTCCGGAGACCCAGCCGTTGTTCCATTGAAATATTGTTGCAACCGTTGTATGCATGCGCCGGGCAGGAGCAGCCTGGGAAACCGACCATGTAAACGTGCCGCCCTGAACCGACAAATTTTCTATGGATCGCCAGAAATTTTGGGTTCCGTTGTCGCCTGATAAATAAGCGGGGCAATGCACAGCGTTTAACAGCTTTGTGTCTGTGGGAACCGGGCCAAGCCCATGTACGCTGGTATAAAAACCGATTTTTATGGCCGCGGGGTGGTTATATGATCCGGGCTTAAAATAAAACGCATACCTGTTACTGGTCCAGTGGCCGCTGCTGGCGCCGCCGCTAGAATTCCCTGTTACTGTGTCATGGATGTTGTTTATTTCACCAGTAATAGCTGACATAGCATCGTACTTGCTGTCATAAAAATATGTATTTGTGCCAAATACTTTTATTTCCAGCGCCCTTAGTACTTCCGATATTGTCGTAGCTCCGTTTTTTGCCACAATTTTGTAGTAGTTTTCGTATTTAACAGGATTGGGATTAGGGTCGGTCCAGGTACCCGCGGAGGTAACAGTGTCAATTAAAGCATAGGCGCCCAAACGGCTGCCGGAACGCCAAATTTCATAACTATTTGCCCCTGCAACTGCGTCCCATGTTATAGTAATTCCTTGACTTGAAAAGGTTATGTTCCCCGGTCCGGTGTAATCTTCGTTAGGATCAAAAAAGAGCAGCGTTTCCTCTATCTCCGCTTCCGAATTGATTAACCTGTATCCGTTCTTGTTTGCCGTTACCACAACGCTGCAGGTTTGCTGCTCGGCAAGGCCGCTTATCTCATAACCGGAACTGGCTCCGGTTACTTTGTTTCCAAGTTTAATAGCGGCTGCAGTGGCATAGGTTCCCTCCCTCCAGTAAAGATCGTAGCTGTCCGCCGCAGGCTCTGAATTAGTCCATGACACAGTGATTTTATTATACCCACCGGTAAGGGTCAGTTCCGGCGCCGCAGTGAATGAAAACTGCAAAACCCTCGGCATTGCCGTTTGTACTGCAGAATCAATGGAGGCATACCCTTCCTTGTTTGCCCTTATCACTACGCTGTAAATGCAGTTGTTCACCAGATCGTTTATTGTGCCGCCCGAAACAGCTCCTGCAAGCATGTCCCCGGTCTTGACATCAGTTGCATTGGTAAAATCTCCGTCTATCCAGTAAAGGTTGTAGCTGTCCGCAGCAGGGTCTGACTCAGTCCATGAATAATCGATGATCCCATCTCCGGCGGTAATGTCCAGCACAGGGCCGGCATTGAAATTTTCCGGCGGCCCATCGTCAGATACCGGCATAGCGCTTTGAACGGCAGAATCAATGGAGGCATACCCTTCCTTGTTTGCCCTTACCACAACGCTGTAAACGCTGTTATTTGCCAGCTTGTCAATGATGCCGCCCGAAACGGCGCCTGCAAGCTTTGTTCCGGCTTTAACGGAATTTGCATTGGTAAAATCGCCTTCCCGCCAGTAAAGATCATAACTGTCTGCCGCAGGGTCTGCTTCAGTCCATGAATAACTTATTGTCCCATCGCCGGCTGTAATTTCCAGCACAGGGCCGGAACTGAAATTTTCCGCCGGGCCTTTATCTGATGCCGGCATAGCGCTTTGAACGGCAGAATCAACTGGATTGTACCCTTTTTTGTTTGCCCTTACTGCAAAACTGTAAATGCAGTCATTGTCCATGCCCTCAATCGTGCCGCCTGAAACGGCGCCTATAATTTTCATTCCGTCTTTGACATCGATAACATCGGAAAAATCGCCTTCAATCCAGCAAAGGTCATAACTGTCCGCTGCCGGGTCTGAAGGAACCCATGCATAACTTATGGTTTTATCGCCGGCTGTAATTTCTAATACCGGGCCTGCGCTGAAATCTTTTAAAGTGCCGGGTTTCTTGTTGTTGCCGTCCGGATTGGGGCAAGAAGCTATGAATGCAGTGCCTAAAAGCACTGCTGCTATGAAATAATTTCTGTTTTTTTTACGCATTTTTCTCTCCTGTTATATGCCGGCAAATTCCATTTAATTGCCCTATACAAAAATTAGCTGACTGCTTAACTCAAGCGGCCAGCTAATAAAAATCAAATAAAGAAATTTTACGGATGCAAATTCGTCGGAAGATTAAAAGTTTCATCCGCAGGCTGCGTGCCTGTTGTTGGGCCGCCGTCTGAAACACCCGTGGCAGTACCGTTTTGGTACAATGTTAGGGACACTCGTCCGTTTGGCGGATTACCCGCTCCCGCACCGTTTACAATACTGCCGTAACTGCCGTTTTTAAGGTGGTGGGTACAGGCGTTTTTAATGATAACATCCGCTTTATTGGGAACTTCATAAGGATTTTGCCTTATTACAGTGTTATTGAATACCGAATATGACCCCATACCTGCCGCATAGTGATGATTAACGCTGTTTGCAACCTTATACGAAGCCCAGCCGTTCACAGTGTTATTATGGCTCATGTAGGATGACTGATTTGGAGGGTCATAGGGCGCTTCGTTTTGGTAAAAATAGGTTCTGCCGTTTTCACCTAACCAAAGCGTCTCGTATTCATGGAAATGCTCCACAAAAAGGCCGTACATTGTTACATTGTCTCCGGTTACCACCACCCCGTTTTTGGTTTTGTTTGATGTCCAGCCGACTCCAGTGCCGTGGTCGGCGCGCCATGCCCAGAAATGGTCGCCTATGACATTATTGCTGTTAATCAATGCTGAAATGTCGGCATTGCAGTTTGCGCGGACGCCGCCGATGCGAAGGAAAATGTCCGCCAATAAGGTTGGGTTTGCGGAATGGTCATTGTTTGCGCCGCTTTCGCCCGCGCATATAAGATAGGTTGAATTGTACAATGCATCAAACATCAGGCTGGCAACGGTAACGCCGTCAACATCATCCACAAAAACCGCGCCGTAAGTATTTCCGTTGGCAGGAATCAGTGTGGTATACCCTGAACCAAGGAGTATCGTATTAGGGTGTTTTACCCGCAGCGGTACGCTTAATTCAAACCTGCCGGGCAGGAAATAGATATGTTTGCCTGCGTCAAGCGCGGCATTTATTGTTGCGGCCGTGTCTGTGGGCTTTGCGATATAAAAATCCTTAACCAGTATCAGTGAATAACCGTCTCCAATATTACTGGCCGTCCATGATACGCCGACAGCATCTTTTTTAAGCGCCGGAACAAATACCATGTATTCGTTAAGGCCTGAATCAAAATATAAAAACGGTTTTTCGCGGATTACCGGAGTTGTATCGATTTTGGTTCTGGTGGCGCTTGAGGTGTCATTTTCAACATTGCCGGATGAACCCTGTACGGTTTTATTCCAGCCCACGCCGCTAAATGCAGAAGTGAAGTGGCAGTTTCTTGCGTAAAACTGCTGCTGGCTTCCCCCCTCAACAGAGCCGGTGAAATAGCTGTCGCACAGGAAACCGCCGGAGGCCCAGCCTCCGTTTTGATTAAAAACCGTGGATCTTGTTGAATGCATGCGCCTGGCAGGGGCGGCCTGGGAAACCGACCAGGTAAATGAGCCGCCCTGAACCGATAAATTTTCTATGGAACGCCAGAAGTTTTGGGTTACATTGTTGTCATTTAAATAAGCAGGGCATTGCACAGTGTTCATCAATTTTGTGTCTGTGGGAACCGCTCCCAGCCCGTTCACGCTGGTATAGAAACCTATTTTTATGGCTGTGGAGTAGTTATATGTCCCGGGTTTAAAATAAAACGCATACCTGTTATTGGTCCAGTGGCCGCCGCCGGCGCCGGTTACCGTGTCATGGATGCTGTTTATTTCACCGGTAATAGCTGACATGGCATCGTACTTGCTGTCGTAAAAATATGTATTAGCGCCGAATATTTTAATTTCAAGGGCAATCACTTTCTCTGATAATGTCGTAGCACCGTTCTTTGCCACAATTTTGTAGTAGTTTTCATATCTAACCGGATTGGGATTAGGGTCGGTCCAGGCGGCTGTGGATGTAACAGTGTCAATTAAGGTATAGGTACCCAAACGGCTCCCGGAACGCCATATTTCATAGGAATTCGCGCCTGTAACAGTGTCCGGGGTTACAATAATTCCTTCGTCTGAAAATGTTATATTCCCCGGACCGGAGTAATCATAATTGGGATCAAACACAGATGTAGATATTTTCTCGGTTTTTACATTCGAATCGCCTGGAAAGTAATTAGCCTTGTTTGCCGTCACCGCTACGCTGTAGCTTTGATTTTCGGCAAGGCTGTCAATTTCATAGCCGGAAGCAGCTCCAGTTACTTTAGTCCCGGTTTTCACATTGGCCGCAGCAGAATAAGTTCCCGTTATCCAGTAAATGTCGTAGCTCTCTGCCACAGGGTCTGAATCGGTCCAGGAAACAGTGAGTTTTTTATCGCTGCTGCTAAGGGAAAGTACCGGCTTTGCGGTAAATGCATTAATTATTACCGGTTCCGAATTTATTAAGCTGTATCCGGCTTTGTTTGCTGTTACCACAACACTGTAGGACTGTCCGGCACTGATGCTGCTTATTTCATAGCCAGAATTAGCCCCGGTTACTTTGTTTCCCATTTTAATATTTGCTGCGTTGGTATAAATCCCCTCTCTCCAGTAAACATCGTAGCTCTCTGCCACAGGGTCTGAATCGGTCCATGTAACCGTGATTTTATTATCGCTGCCGGTAAGAGACAGCCCTGGCTCTGCAGTAAATAAAAGATAAGTAACTTTTGGCGTAGCTGTTTGAACATCTGAATCAATTGAGTTGTACCCTTCCTTATTTGCCTTTAGCACAACGCTGTAAATGCAGTTATTCACCAGATCGTTTATTGTGCCGCCTGAAAGGGCATCTGTAATTTTTGTCCCGGTTTTAACATCAGTTGCATCGGAAAAATCGCCGTCTATATAATAAAGATCATAACTGTCCGCTTGGGGGTCTGAAGAAGTCCATGAATAGCTTATGGTTCCATTGCCGCCAGTAATTTCCAGTACCGGGGCAGCAGCAAAATCTTCCCGCGGATTATCGGGAGATTCCGGCATAGCTGTTTTTACTGCAGAATCAATTGGATTGTAGCCTTCTTTACGTGCCGTTATTACTACGCTGTAGCTGCTGTTATTGACCAAAGAGCCAATTGTACCGCCCGAAACAGCGCCTGCAAGCTTTGTTCCGGCTTTAACGTCAGTTGCATTGGTAAAATCGCCTTCCCGCCAGTAAAGATCATAACTGTCCGCCGCAGGGTCTGCTTCAGTCCATGAATAACTTATTGTCCCATCGCCGGCGGTAATTTCCAGCACAGGGCCGGAACTGAAATTTTCCGCCAGGCCTTCACCTGATGCCGGCATAGCGCTCTGAACGGCAGAATCAACCGGATTGTACCCTTCTTTTTTTGCTGTTACCGCAACACTGTATATGCAGTCATTGTCCAGGCCCTCAATCGTGCCGCCCGAAACGGCGCCTATAATTACGGCTCCGGCTTTTACCTCGGCTGCATCGGTAAAATCGCCTTCAGTCCAGTAAAGGTCATAACTGTCTGCTGCCGGGTCTGAAGGAACCCATGAATAACTTATAGTTTTATCGCCGGCTGTAATTACCAATACCGGACCGGCGCTGAAATCTTTTAAAGTGCCGGGCTTCTTGTTATTGCTGCCCGGATTGGGGCAAGATGCTAAGAATGCAGTGCCTAAAAGCACTGCTGCTAAAAGATAACTTCTGGTTTTTTTACGCATTTTTCTCTCCTACTCTAGAATTAGATTTACTTTATTCTAACATACTTTTATTTTTTTTTCAATATTTTTAAATGATTTTTCGATAATTTCGTATAAAAACTCTCTGCTGTTATTTAAATTCAAACGTTGCTCTTGCAAATTTTCTGTATTTGTCTATTTCCAGCCATTGTTATATTCATTTAAACCGCTTTAGCCGCAGGGCATTGGAAACAACGGTTACAGAACTAAGGCTCATGGCAGCGGCGGCAAACATGGGGTTCATAAGCGGGCCTCCAAAGAGATGCAGAAGCCCTGCGGCAATGGGGATGCCGAGAATGTTATACGCAAAGGCCCAGAACAAATTTTGCTTAATTATGCGGATTGTCCTTTTGCTCAAATTGATTGCAGTGGANACATCCATTANATCGGAACGCATTAACACAATATCCGCACTTTCCATGGCAACATCTGTGCCGCTGCCGATAGTAATGCCTATGTCCGCCTGAACCANCGCAGGGGCATCGTTGATGCCGTCCCCGACCATAGCTGCTTTTTTGCCTTCATTTTGCAGTTTTTTTACCTCATTGGATTTATCCTGAGGCAGCACTTCAGCCAGCACATGGTCAATCCCTACCTGTTGTGCAATAGCGGCAGCGGTTTTTTTGTTGTCGCCGGTTATCATGGCAACTTCAATTCCCATTTTGCGTAAACATTTGATGGCTTTGCCGCTGTCCGCTTTCACCGTGTCCGCAACCGCTGCAATTCCCGCAAATTTTCCGCCAATGGCAGCATATACCGGTGTTTTTCCTTCGTTTGCCAGTCTTTCGGAATCGGCTTCCAATGCAAAAAACGAAATGCCGTTTTCGGCCATAAGGTTTTGGTTTCCTATGAGGA
>JGI24702J35022_10001117_pt1 | contig 16662 bp, 10 predicted proteins | sample TergutTh196P4_FD_35022 | JGI IMG/M metagenome (IMG submission 35022)
CAGGAACTGCAATAAAAAGCGAGTTGTTTAAGCCGGAAGTTGCTAATCGCCGCGCGAATAGCGCGGTGCGAGCGCCTCGCGCTCGTGAGGCGAGGGGAACCACGCTTCGCCGAGCCGAGTTGGGTTGCGGGCGCCAGCCCGCATTGGAAGACTTACGCCCCATGACAAAATCACACGCGGATAATCGGGACAATATCATAAACGGATCAGAGAGGATCAGGGATGAAAAAAGAGCATCAGAAAAAGCATCAGAAGATGAAAAAAGAACATCTATACTTCTCTTGACAAAATGACGCAGGTGTCATATAATAAACAATAACATGACACGCATGTCATTTATTGGATGGGGTGTTTTCCATAGCTCGCAAACCTAATGAAAAATATCGCAAGGCGAAAGAAGACAGCATATTAGAAAAAGCCCGCATTGTGTTTTGCCGCAAGGGATATCTAAATGTCACCATGCAAGACATAATTGACGAATGTAACATCAGCAGGGGCGGCATTTACCTTTATTTCAATTCGGTTGATGAGATATTCCGAGCGGTTGCTGCAAAACGTAACAAAAAGAGGTTTTCATCGGTACGCAAATCAATTGATGATAACAAATCGTTTGCGACGGTCCTTAATTCCTTTTTTTCATTGCAAAAAGAGCGGCTACTGCATATGGAGAACAGTTTGCTTCGGTCGATGTATGAATATACGTTCTCCGGGGCTGAGGGAGCAACACAAGCATTTCGTAACGAGCAATTAGCTAATCTCAGAAAGTCTATATTATCAATACTGACGTTGGGGATCAAACAAAAAGTTATCAGGGACGAAAACATAGCAACGATTGCAGATCATGTCATTGTTATCATTGAAGGATTAGGGGTAATGGCTTTAGTTAATGTATTGACAGAAAATATTATCGATGAGCAATTCGCAATACTCAACGGTATGATCGAAAATATAACTTCGCCTGAAAGGGGAGAACGTTATGAAACCTAAAACGGTGCAGATGGGGGAGAACTCTATGGAACCTAAAACGGTGCAGATGGGGGAGAACTCTATGGAACTCAATACAGCGTTGACGGGGGAGAACTCTATGGAATTCAATACAGCGTTGACGGGCGGGAACTCTATGGAACATAATGCATTACAAATGGGGGAAAACTTTATGGAACTTAAGACAGCGCGTAGGATGTCCTATATAAAAGCCTCAGAAATAAGAGAAATACTAAAAGTTACCGAAAAACCTGAAGTGATTTCTTTTGCCGGCGGGTTGCCGGCGCCTGAACTTTTTCCGATTGAGGAGATCAAAAGAGCCAACCAAATAGTCTTAGAGGAAGATGGAAGAAAGGCTTTACAGTATTCTACTACGGAGGGTTACCCTCCTTTGAGGCAATGGATAGCCGAGAGAATGAATAAGCGTCTGGGAACAACATTTGACAGTGACAATATTTTAATCACTCACGGCTCTCAGCAAGCGCTTGACCTTTCAGGCAAGGTCTTTCTGGATGAAGGCGATACGGTTTTATGTGAAAGCCCGACTTATCTTGCCGCTATCAGCGCTTTCCGGGCATATGGTTGCCGGTTTGCTGAGATACCCACAAACGCTAACGGAATGATTATGCCCGAACTTGAAAAGCAGATACAAGAGCATCAAAACGCAAAATTGATCTATATAATACCCGATTTTCAAAATCCAACGGGACGAACATGGAATCTTGAGAGCCGCAGGCGTCTGGCGGAAATATCCGCAAAATATAACATTGCTGTAATTGAAGATAATCCTTATGGGGAGCTTCGCTTTGAGGGCGAAATTTTACCCTCCACAAAGTCTTTTGACAAACTTGGCAATATCCTGTGTACGGGCACATTTTCAAAGGTTTTCTGTCCGGGATATAGAATCGGATGGATTGCCGGAGAGAAAAAAATCATCCGCAAACACGTGCTTGTAAAACAAGGCGTTGATCTACAATGCAATACCATCGCGCAAATGGAGATTTCTAAGTATCTGCAGCTATATGACATTGATAAACATATTGAAAAAATCCGCGAAACATATAAGCATCGCAGGGATATTGCCGTTGACATGATGAGTAGAGTTTTTCCGGAGGAGGTTAATTTTACAAGGCCGGAAGGCGGGCTTTTCACCTGGGTGGAATTGCCTTCTGACATAAACGCAAGAGATGTACTCGAAAAGTGTCTTGAAAAAAACGTGGCTTTTGTCCCAGGAGGATCGTTTTTTCCAAATGGGGGAAGAGAAAACACTTTCAGAATCAATTTTTCCAATATGCCGGAAGATAGAATTGTTGAAGGACTCACCAGAATTGGCGGCATATTGTGCGATTATTTTTAGAGTAAAAACAGAAATAGCGAGACGAAATTTGCTCCTCGCCTCTTCGACAGTGGCAATAAGGGTCTCTGCCTCCACACAAAACAATATAACCATACTCACACACAACCATACGCACATACAACAATACAACCATACAACCATACAACCATACAACTATACAACCATACAACCATACAACCATACAACTATACAACTATACAACTATACAACTATACAACTATACAACTATACGTACACACAATTATACAACCAAATAACTATAAACTATACAGCTATTCTTATTGTTCGTTTTCAACGGTTCTTAGAGGATTCTGGAGGGTATGTTTAATTCGTCATTGAGAAATTGCACCAATGCATCCAGATGGTTATTGGAGGCAGACAGGCTTTTTGCCCCACTAATTGCCGATTGTTCAGGAGTTCCAATAGAGGAATATATATTTTTTGACAATTGACGCGCCGGAGCCGGAGCGGGAATAGGTTCGGGCGCTGGCGCCCGTACAGACTCCGGTATAGGCTCTGATGTTGGTGCAGGAATAGACTCCGGGACAGGAGTTTGCACTGACTCCGGCGTAGGCGTTTGCATCGACTCCGGTGTAGATTCAATTATTGGCACGGGTACATGCGTCTGTGTCGGCAAATACCCCGGAGTTGGCGCCACCGCCGTTGCCGCCACCGCCGTTGCCGCCACCACCGCCGTTGCCGCCGCTGTCACTGCTGCTGCCGATGTTGGAGACGGTATTGGCCAAGTCTCTGTTTTTGCTGCTAACAGGTTTTGTTTGGCGTCCTCAGTAATTATTTTTAAGTCAAAAGTATTGTCTATTTCATCATTAATGAACTTCTTGATTTTTTTGTAATTAAAATCCAGCCCCAATAGCCCCTGAAACGGTTTTGATTCTGATAGAAGAGAAATATAGAATTTTCCATTTAAAGTGAATGCCTCTGTATGAAATAGCATGGAGTATAGATCTGCGCTTCCGGATTGCTTTAAAGTGTTGAGCATTGCCGCCCATGAATGTTTATCTATGAAGCGTGGGGTATTTACTGAAGCGATTTGTGAGGAGGGGAGCAACTCGTTTGATAGGGCCTCTTCAGGTGATCCAGTCATACCTTCAGGCGTTCCAGACAGCTGTTGAGGTGATCCAGTCATACCTTGAGACGCTTCAGACAGTTGATGCGGCGCTCCAGTCATACCTTCAGGCGTTCCAGACAGCTGTTGAGGTGATCCAGTCATACCTTGAGACGCTTCAGACAGTTGATGCGGTGCTCCAGGCATACCTTGAGGCGCTTCAGACAGTTCCTGTGGCGCTCTGGAAGCACGAGTGGCAGGGGTGTTTTGTGCTTGATTGTTCTCCTGCGGCTCATGCTGCGTTTCCTCCTGAGAGGTTTCAGGCGCCAGCGACGACTGTGAGATTTGAGACGCCAAAGGAGCTTGTGAGACTTGAGGCGCCGCCAGCGCTTGTGGGACTTGGGATGCCAACTGCGCCTGTGGTTGAGCCTCGACGATCTGTGCCGATGACTGTGTATGATGGAGCGGTGTCGGCGCTTGTGCAGGATAAGGCGCTTTCGTCTGTGTAGGATGCGGCGTCTGAGCTTTTGTAAGATGGGGCAGCGCTTTTGAGGCTTCTGGCGCCAACGGTGTCGGCGCCTGTGTAGGCTCCGGCGCCGGAACCTGCGTTGGATAAGGCGCTTGCATCTGTGTAGGATGCGGCGCCTGCGCCTGTGTTAATGCTATTTCAAGCCTTTTTTCAAGTGACGCTATCCGGGCGTTTAGCGCCTCGATTGTGCCGTCTGATTGAAACTGGCCAAGACATAATTTCGCAAGTAGAACTTCCAGCATAATTCCTGGATTAGAAGCATTCTTGAATACGTTTTCAAAGGAAGAGAGTTCCTTTACAACAGTGATGAGCCACTCGACCTCAGACTGGTCAGACTGTTTGCTCATTCTGACGAAAGTATCATCCGGGATTTCAGGAAAATATGAACGGTCGGCGCCGAATTTAATTATCATAAGATTCCGGAAATATCCGATAAGTTCTTGAATGTATTGCTTGACATCCTTACCTTCCGACAAGAGCTCATGGACATGCCCGTAGATGGACTTGACGTCCCGGCTTATGAGAATAGCTGAGGTATCGCACAGGAAACTATCAGCAGAAAGCCCTATAGCGTCAATTATACCTTCGCGGGTAAGATGGTCGGGATGCGCCGCGATACACTGGTCCAGAATGCTTATGGCGTCACGGAGGGCACCCCCGGATAGCTTTGATATAAGCGATAGAGCGTCATCATCCGAGTTTATGCCATTACTGTCAGTTATGATCTTCAGCCTGCCCGTTATTTCGTCATTCGGGATCCGCTTAAAATCAAACCTCTGGCAACGGGATAGAATTGTTGCGGGCAGTTTGTGGGGCTCAGTTGTGGCAAGTATAAACATCACATATTCCGGAGGTTCTTCGAGCGTCTTAAGGAGCGCATTGAAAGCGCCGCCGGACAGCATATGCACTTCATCTATTATATAAACCTTGTATTTTGCGGTTATAGGCGAATAAACGACGTCTTCCCTTAATTGCCTTATATTATCTACACTGTTGTTTGAAGCTGCGTCGATTTCGATTACGTCGAGAATTGAGCCAGATATGATTCCCTGACATATTTCGCATTTGTTACAGGGGTTTCCCGCCTGTAAGCATGTGCAGTTGACAGCTCTCGAGAGTATGTGGGCAAGAGATGTTTTGCCTGTACCTCTTGTCCCGCAGAAGAGATAAGCATGCGACAGCCGATTGTTTATCACAGCGTTTTTCAAGGTTGTTACAATATGCCCCTGACCGACGACGTCATCAAAGGTCTGGGGACGCCATTTCCGATACAGCGCGACATATGACATATGGTGTTTTCGCCTTCCTGCCGCCACATAATAAAAATTGGCTGTGCACCCACCCCCGACGCGGGAATACAGGCGCTCTCCATATAAGACGCTCAGGTCAGACAGCCCTGCGGCACATAAGAGTTACTGCTTACCGCTGCTTTCTTCCGAATCTGACGGGGTTCACAGGTTCCTATTGCGCAGGATCCAACCCTCATCACATCTTATATGGGACAGACCCCACACTCACGAGCCTCAGATGGGAATTCAGCCCCGCTATAGCGGATTGCGAGTTACAGGACACCGCTACCTTCCCACCTAGCACAACCGTATACATTATATCCAATATTGTTGAGTTTAGCAAGCGCTAAAAAAGCGCTTAATACGCCCAATATAGCGCTTAGCGCACGCTAAAAAAGTGTTTGCACACGCAAAAAAAGCGCTTAACATGCGCAAAAAAAGCGCTATTCAAATCGCTTTACGACTTCTATAAATCGTAAAGCATCCAGACTTCAGATGGAGATTGTCATCCACCTGAATTTGTTCCGCCTGAAGAGGCGGGAGTCTTAACTCAAGGCCCTCACATCTCGGGAGTCTTAACTCAAGACCCTCACATCTATAGGTGGGGGTGGATAAATTGCGGTGTATAAAAAATAACTTCAACAGTGAGGATCTTCTTGGTAAAACTGTTTGGATAGCAGGCGAAGATGGTAGGATAGGTCTATAGATTCAAGTACATTTTTCTATATGGGCATGGGCGCCAAGGTCATCATTGCAGCAATAGACTCAGACGCGGTGCATGCAGGCGGAGAGTGATACAAAACTTATGAATAGGTGAGCGATGCAAAACTTGTGAATAGGTATGAATAGGCGAGTGGATATTATGCGGAATATAAGTGAACTTTTGTAAATAGAGTATAGTATAATACGCTTATCCGGTTGTAAAACGCACAGAGCAGTACACAGAACGGCATACAGAATAATAAACAGAATAGCGCACAGAATAACGCACAGAACGGCGCAGAGTAGCGCACAGAACGGCGCACAGAGTAGCGCACAGAATAATATACAGATAATTCGAGTAGTTATGGAAATATTTATTGCATTAATATTATTTGTCTTTAATTAGAGCTGTGACACTTGGGTTGAATCCGTAAGAAGAGGAGGTGTGATATTGGAACTGGAAGTAATCGAGCGCGATTTCACGGTATGTAAGATAGATAATATTGAGCAGTTAGATTTTAAAAGGGAGTTTATTTTTTTGCATAAAACCCCCGATGAAATATCGTTGGTTTGCGAGTCAGACCATGTTCCTTCAAACACCGTTGCGGAGGAGACTGGTTGGAAAGCATTTAAAGTATCAGGCATATTGGATTTTGGGTTGATAGGAGTATTAGCAAAAATAGCGAGCATATTATCGCAAGCGGGAATCAGTATTTTCGCTGTTTCAACATACGACACAGACTATATTCTAATGAAAGCCGAAAACCTAATCCGGGCAATAGAAGAGTTAAAACAGAATGGCTATGTGATAAAATGATAAGTGAGTTGTAGTCTGTGCGGGCGTTAGGCGGCGGGTGTCAGACGGGTGCTCCATGAGTCAGATAGTGGACGCTGGGCGGTCAAATTTGGCAAAAAAAAAGAGCACGTGATAAATATTATAATAATGATGATAACTTAAAACTCGCGCTCGTTTCTAAATATGAACTTAAAATTACAACTCAAACTTTATGTTAAAAGGAGGAACAAAATGAAAAAATTAGCAAAGTAATAATGTCTCCAAAAACAATATACCACAATTGACTAAAAAAGTAAATAACAAGAATATTACAATCTTGTGTTATTCTTTATGCAAAACTCTATTCAAATCGCTGTATTTTCGTAACGCACATGAAGGCAACACATCTCAGATATAAGGCCGAAGCCTTGTGTAATAAGGTTTATGCGAAAACATTGTAAAACATATGACGTAAACCATCATAGAATATTGGGGAGGACTCAGTAGATGAAACGCTATATTCTATCTCTGGATCAGGGGACCAGCAGTTCAAGAGCTATTTTATTTGACAATGAGCAAAATATCGTGTCGGCTTCACAAAAGGAGTTAAGGCAGTATTATCCAAAAGACGGATGGGTAGAACACGACCCCATGGAGATTTACTCTTCTCAATATGCCGTCATGATGGAGACAATTGCTAAAAGCGGGGTAGGCGTCGACGATATTGCGGCAATTGGGCTGACAAACCAGAGGGAGACAACCATTTTGTGGGACAGGACAACAGGCAAGCCAATCCACAACGCCATTGTGTGGCAGTGCAGAAGAACAGCTTCTATCGTGAACGATCTTTGTGAAATGGGATTATCTGACTATATCCGCGAATCAACCGGATTGACGCCAGACGCTTACTTTTCCGGCGCTAAGATTAAGTGGATCCTCGATAATGTCGAGGGTGCGAGAGAACGAGCAAAAAACAGAGAGATCCTGTTTGGGACAGTGGACAGTTGGCTTGTCTGGAAACTCACAGGAGGCGCTGCGCATGTTACTGATTACACAAATGCCTCGCGCACGATGATTTATGACATCAAGGGTTTAGAGTGGGATAAAACTCTGCTGGATGCGTTGGATATACCGGAGGAAATGCTGCCGGAAGTGCGCGGATGCAGCGAGGTATACGGTCACGCCATCGTGCAAGGCCGTTCAATTCCAATAGCCGGCATGGCGGGGGATCAACAAGCTGCATTATTCGGACAGGCATGTTTTGAAAAAGGAGAGGTGAAAAACACCTATGGAACAGGATGTTTTCTACTTATGAATATTGGCGATAAGCCTTATGCCAGTGAGAACGGGTTGATCACTACCATTGCAATCGGTATTGACGGAAAAGTGAGCTATGCGCTGGAGGGCAGCGTGTTTATCGGCGGCGCCGTTATCCAATGGTTGCGCGACGAGTTGCGCTTCATTCAAGAAAGCAGGGATGCGGAATACTTCGCGGGAAAGGTTGCAGATACGGGAGGCGTTTATTTTGTCCCGGCATTTTCAGGGTTGGGAGCGCCTTATTGGGACATGTACGCAAGGGGATGCCTAATTGGCCTTACTGGAGGAACAAAACGAGAGCATATCATTCGCGCAGCTCAAGAAGCAATTGCATACCAAAGCTATGACGTTGTTACCGCTATGCAACGGGACGCGCGTATACCGATCACCGAGATGAAAGTGGACGGCGGCGCCAGCAGGGATGCTTTCTTAATGCAATTTCAATCAGATATTCTTGGAATACCCATAATTCGCCCTGTTATACGCGAATCAACGGCGCTGGGCGCGGCATATTTGGCGGGGCTCGCCGTAGGATTATGGAAAGACTTGGACGAAATAAAACAGCTCTGGAAAAGTGAAACCCGATTTGAGCCAAGGATGGAAAGAGAACTATCTCAGCGCCTGGTCAATGGTTGGCGCAAAGCTGTAAAACGCAGCTTCCACTGGGCGGAGGAAGATACTACCGAAAAAAAATAACCTCTCTGGTGAAGAGGCTTCTTTAAGGTACATACATTTTATTGGCGAGAATACGTGGGAATCGAACCCACCCAAGAAGCTTTTCACCCCTCACACCGGTTTTGAAGACCGGGGGACACACCAGCGCCCATCTATTCTCATATATTTACAATTGCATATCCCTTTATTTACAACTGCATACCCTTTTATTTATAATTGCATATCTCTTTTATTTACAATTACATATCCCTTTTCTATTTCTTTCGTATAGCTAAATCAGTATTTCTTCGAATGCGCTGACAATTAATGGGAAATCATGATCTTGGATTGTTCGGGCGTCAAGACACACGCAGTCTTTATGAATTCGGGCAATGATCGGGGTGCGTCTGGTTCGGAGCTTTTGTTCCAGTTCCTGAGCAGTCATGTTCTCCGGCTTAATTCTGATTACCCTTGCCGGAAGATCGAGCAATGGAAATGAACCGCCACCTGCCTGTGAGCGCCCATCCTCAATTGATATACAAGCGCCGCCCGCCGCCCCTTCCTCCTTGCTCGCGAAAATAGCAGAGAGAAGTCCATACAAGCGTTCCGCGCGCTCGCGCACTACTTCCCGCGTCATAGTAAGCATCACAAGCGTCGGGATTTGATATGTGGCATTCTCATAATCTAAATAAATCCTGAGTGTTGCCTCCAATGCCGCAAGTGAAAGTTTATCAATCCTGAATGCCCTCGTCAGTGGGTTTTGCCTCATTTTAGCGAGCAGGCTCTTTTTACCTGCAATAATGCCCGCCTGCGGCCCGCCAAGGAGTTTGTCGCCACTGAAACAGACAACGTCAGCTCCTGCTGAAATACTCTCTGACGCGGTCATCTCACCTGTGATCCCATACTCGCAAAGATCAACGAGCGCTCCACTCCCAAGATCATATACAACAGGGATACCTCGGTCGCCTCCCAATCTGGCTAAATCCTTTAGAGGCGTATCCTCTGTAAAGCCAACGATTCTGTAGTTGCTCGTATGAACCTTGAGGATTGCCTTTGTTTCGCCGTCTACAATTGCATTCACATAGTCCGAAAGCCGTGTTTTATTTGTTGATCCGACCTCGACCAGTTTAGCGCCGCTCTGTTCCATGATTTCAGGGAGGCGAAACGATTCGCCTATTTCAACAAGCTCGCCCCGGGACACTATCACTTTGCCGCCTTTTGCCAGGGCGCCAAGCGCCAGCATTACCGCGGCTGCATTGTTATTAACTACGAAAGCCGATTCGGCGCCCGTTATGCTTGTGATAAGATTCTCGACATGTGAGTATCTCGACCCTCTAGCGCCTGTATAGGTATTATACTCCAATGTAGAGTAGTTTTCAGCAATTTCCCACACCTTTTCTTTAATGTCAGCGCTTAATGGCGCTCGCCCCAAATTGGTGTGCAATATCACGCCTGTCCCATTGATGACCCTTCTCATGCTCATATCATTCTTACGCTCGATACGCCGAATGATAGCGTCTATAAGCGCAGCCCCACTCAGTTTTCCACTGGCTGCAGCCTCGTATGCAGTTACGTCGCCATCCTGCACAGCCCCAACTGGTTTTTCGCTGGCTGAAGCCTCGTATCCAGTTACATCGCCATCCTGTGTAGCCCCAACTGGTTTTTCGCTGGCTGCGGCGGTGTATCCTATTATGTCGCTATCCTGCACAGCCCCAGCTGGTTTTTCGCTGGCTGCGGCGGTGTATCCTATTATGTCGCTATCCTGCACAGCCTTGCTCTGCGCTTTGGTTTGAGCCCTGGTCTGCTCAACTCCGGTTTGTGCCGCCCCCATATTCGCCGCGTTCTGCGCCTTTGCCTTCTCAACTTCGTTCTGCGACGCCCCATTCAATATCACATTTCGAGCTTCGTCAATTACTTCCCTTATTGATTCCACGACAATTCTGCGGCTCACATTTTTGGAAGCTTTGGCTATTTCTTTGTTGTTTATCATGTCGTCTACTTTTGGAAGCAACCTCAATAATACGTTATCCACCACATTCACCACCATATTCGTTGCTACGTTCGTCGCTACGTTTGCCGCCATGCTAGCATGTACCACATTAGCCGACGTGTTCGCATTCGCCGCAACATTCACCGCCACATTCACGCCTGTGTCACAGCCCTGTTAAAACCCTGGCGCCGGCTTCCAACCTCGTAATTTTCTGCTGATCCAGATATTCCAGTATCCTGATTGCGTATTTTCTTGAGGTCCCAAGAAGGTCGCGGTATTCTGAAAGTGTGATTTCCCCTTTATCATTTATATAGCTCTTCAGTAGCTCAATAGCGCTTTCCAAACAGCTTTTGTGGATAAAACAATTATTAGCCAACTTTTTCAACTGCCCTTCCCTGTAAAGTATATCAGAAATATCTGCAACCACAGAGCGCTCACTTTCCGGAAAGAGCCGCATAAACTCTTCAACTTCCGGCGTTTCGACCCCCCTTGACAAATACTCGTTCTCAATTCGCTCTTTTAACAGTTTGATTTGCGGTGAATATGTTATGCTATACCCTGGAAGAGAGATGATATTACCACTGTCAACTACTACTCCATCTGCGATCATTCTACCCGTCAACATTTCAACATGCTTGCTTTGCTTTATAAAGAGCTTTTCCCCAACCCTGTTTCGAAACTCTTCTTTTGGCATACCAGATCTGAACGGGTTGTTATTGTGGAATTGTGAAAGGATTGACTTGGCTTTATCCTGAGCATTGCTCCAGTAATTTTTGTGAACAGCAATTTTTTCCGTTAAATAAACTACTTTATCATTTTTTCCCAGCACCCCGACTACTTCTGAAATCTCTGAATTGGTTAAGCCCGCTAGCCAGCCAACTTCGGGCAGGTTCGGAAGCCTCATACTTTCCTCGAAGAGTATTTGTTCAACAATTTCTTCAACATTGCCGTTCTCCCTGATGTAAAGGGAGAGAAGAACATCATCTTGAAAACGCCTTTTTTTCGCCGGATTTGAATTTAGAACTATGCCTCCGCCTAAACTCTCAAGAGGGGAAAAGAAACGCAATATGAATCTGTCATTCTTTTTGATTGCAATCTTCTCCTCCAGCCTCAATTGGGCATACCCGGATTGTCCGCTCTCAAGCCTGTCTGCGTCTAAGAGGGTAACTTTGCTCAAAACCTCGGCGGATCCAAAGTACAGATGCACCCTGCTTCCCGATAAGAGTACGCGGGGGCTGGTTTTAAACATCTCAATTTTCACGTCAATCAAACCGGTTGGTTTCATGGCGCCTGAAGCGGCAAGCACATGTCCTCTCCGCAAATCCTCTTTTCTGACGCCCATAAGATTCAACGCGGTCCTCTGGCCTGAATACGCTCTGTCTACCATGCTACCGTGGACTTGAAGCTTCCTGATTTTTGCCTTATAGCCATTCGGATAGATTTCTACTTCATCACCAACCGAGACTGTACCCTCAAGCAAAGTGCCCGTCACTACAGTTCCAAATCCGTCTATTGAAAAAACTCTGTCGATTGGAACGCGAAAAAGTTCCGGTTCAAGCCTACGCCCGACAACCTCCTCCGCGATATCAATGATTGCTTCCTTTAGCTGCTGAATATTATGACCAGTAAGGGCTGAGACCTCAATAACAGGCGCCCCCTCAAGAAAAGATCCTGAAACATACTCTTTGATATCGTCTTCAACTATTTTAAGCCAATCATCTTCAACAATATCTACTTTTGTTAAAGCGATGAGCCCTCTTGATATCTTTAATGACTTAATAATTTCGAAATGCTCAACAGTTTGCGGCATAACGCCTTCATCCGCTGCGATTACGAGAAGAACTAAATCAATGCCGCCGATTCCCGCCAGCATATTCTTGATAAACCTCTCGTGACCTGGAACATCAATGACTCCGATTTTCAGATTTCTATTATTCGGTAATTCCGCGAATCCCAGTTCAATTGTGATACCGCGTTTTTTCTCTTCCGTGAGCCTGTCGGTATCTACGCCGGTAAGCGCTTTAACCAGACATGTCTTTCCGTGATCAACGTGGCCGGCGGTACCGATTACAACATTATGCATATAAAGCCGCCTCCATGTTACTCCGTTTCCAAGGTGACGCCGTTTCTATATTACGTCGCCTCCATATAACGTCATCTCCAAGTAATGCCATTGCTATATCACGCTGCGTCCAGGGTAACGCCTCCTCATATGTTACGCCGCGTCCAGGGTAACGCCTCCCCTTATGTTGCGCCGCGTCCAGGGTAACGCCTCCTCTTATGTTGCGCCGCGTCAATATAACGTTAACCCAGTATGACGAAAAGGAAAAGTGAAGATTTCCTTATGTCTGGTTGTAACCTTACTGGTATTTATCTCTTGTTTTCTTTTTCAAATTCGGCCATAAACTCAATAAGCCTATCTATGCCGGATGCGGGCATTGCATTGTAGATACTGGCTCGCATACCGCCGATTGAACGATGCCCCGCCAAATTGTAGAAACCCGCAGCCTTGGCGTTTGCAGTGAATTTTTTGTCCAATTGCACATCTCCGGTTACAAATACGACATTCATTAGCGAACGGTCTTTTATTGCTATCGGGCAACTGAACAACTCGCTACCGTCAATATAATCATACAGTTTTTTCGCTTTTTCTCTGTTTGCCTTTTCCAGAGCTGCAATTCCGCCTTCACGCTTTATTTTCTTGAACACTTCACCAGCCACATATATCGCAAAGCAAGGAGGGGTATTATACATAGAACCATTATCGGCGTGAATCTTATAGTTGAGATATGTGGGGGTATTCTCAGCGCAATAGCCGACAAGGTCATCACGCATAATGACCAGAGTAACTCCCGCCGGTCCCACATTCTTCTGAGCTCCCGCATATATCAGCCCATATTTTCTCACTTCGATTTCCTCTGAAAGTATACTTGACGACATGTCGCAGACTAGCGGAATATCACCTGTATCGGGGATATATGGGAAATGGGTTCCATATATTGTATTGTTTAAGGTAATATGGACATAATCGGCGTCATCTCTGAAGTCTTCCCTTTTTACTACGGGTATGTATGTAAACGTTTTATCCTTTGATGACGCGGTAATCTTTACGTCTCCAAACTTGGCGGCCTCTTCGGCAGCCTTTGTTGCCCATGCTCCGGTTACGATATAATCCGCTTTATTTGATTTGCGAAACAGATTGAGTGGAACCATTGCAAACTGCAGAGTGCCGCCTCCCTGAAGGAACATGACTTTGTAATTATCAGGTATCGCGAGAATATCCCTCAAATTGCTTTCGGCATCATTTATTATTTCCTCATACTCCTTTGATCGGTGACTCATTTCCATAACAGACTGCCCGCTGCCATTGTAATTTGCTATATTCTCCGCAACGCTTTCCAGCACATCGAGCGGCAGCATTGACGGTCCCGCTGAAAAATTAAAAATCCTCTCTTTATTGTCATACATAATTGTGACCTCCACATATTTTAGATTATTTTTATCCACCCCTACCTATAGAGGTGGGGTCTTGAGTTAAGACTCCCGCCTCTTCAGGCGGAGCATATTCAGGCGGAGTACATTCTCCATCTGAAGTCTGGATACTTTACGACTTATAGAAGTCGTTAAGCGATTTGAACGTCTACCAAAACTGAAAACCTATGCTCAAGAAATATCACTGATATGGATAATAGTGATTTAGTGATATAGGGGGAACGAATCGCACAGGGATTTTACTTCCTTCACAGTGTGTTCTTTTGTTCCGTCAAAGTCAAATATGGTATCGCAGATCAAATTTGCGATTATCTCCATCTGAGGCTTCTTCATGCCTCGCGTTGTGACAGCAGGGGTTCCTGTTCTAATGCCGCTGGTAACAAAGTTGCTCCGCGTGTCATAAGGCACCATGTTCTTATTAACTGTGATACGGACCTCGTCAAGCCTTATCTGGGCTTCTTTACCTGTCACATCCGTGTCAGTGAGATCCAACAGTACAATATGGTTGTCTGTGTCCCCGGAAACAACATGAAGTCCACGCGATTTGAAGGTTTCTGCGAGCTCTTTTGCGTTTTTTAGCACTTGTTTTTGGTACAAAGCAAACTCAGGGGCCATGGCGTCTTTGAAGCAAACGGCCTTTGCGGCGATAACATGCATCAAAGGACCGCCTTGCGTACCCGGGAACACTGCGCTGTCGATCGCCTTTGCATATTCTTGTTTGCACAATATAATGCCGCCTCGTGGGCCACGAAGCGTTTTATGAGTTGTAGAAGTCACGAAATCTGCGTATTGTGTTGGATTCTGGTGAAGTCCGGCGGCAACAAGGCCTGCAATATGAGCCATATCGACCATTAAGTACGCGCCCGCTTCCTTCGCAATCTCCGAGAACTTTTTAAAATCTATTGCCCTTGGATAAGCGCTCGCCCCTGCAACTATCATTTTGGGTTTATGCTCCAGCGCCTTCTCTCTCAATGCGCCGTAATCTATCAGACAATCTTCGCGCCGCACCTGGTACGGGACGAAATTGTAGTATTTTCCGGAAATATTCTTTTTCATGCCATGAGTCAGATGCCCCCCGTGGGTCAGGTCCATTCCCAGCACAGTATCACCCGGCTCAAGCATAGCAAAATATACTGCGGCGTTTGCCTGGGCGCCGGAATGAGGTTGTACATTGGCATGTTCGGCGCCAAACAACTGCTTTACCCGCTCAATTGCCAGTGTCTCGACAACATCCACAAACTCGCAGCCCCCATAATATCTGGCTCCGGGATAACCCTCGGCATATTTGTTCGTGAGTGGCGTGCCTAATGCCTCAAGAACCGCCAAACTGACAAAGTTCTCCGAGGCAATCAGTTCGATATTTCCGTTTTGTCTGTTGATCTCTTCCATTACAGCGTCGTATACATCCTTGTCCTTCATCTTGAGTTCATTGAATAAAAGCATTTTCTACCTCCGTTCTTTTTTGAGCTTCTCGTTACGACAGGGAACATTATGACTGCCCGCCTGTCAGAAAACTGAGGCAGGATCCGCAGCCCCGCCACAGAAAACCGGAGTGGATACCTTGCCCTTGCAGGCTTGGGATATATCACGCCGGAATTATTTTATAATATCACGCGAATTATCATTTGTATAGTTTGCGTGAATAACAAAAAACAGAAAAACAGAACGCGGCTTTTGCTCGCGCGTTCTGTTTTTCATGTTTTTTTCATGTCACCCCTGTTCCGAACCTTTTTTCGTTCCGAAAAACCCGTTTTCATTCGTTCCGGATTGTCTGCCAGATGTTATAAACAGAAAAGCTATTACATCACAGGTTATTGCAGTACTCGTTATTGCATTACTCGTTATTACATCACAGGGTATTACATCACAGGTTATTACATCACTCGTTAGTACTTTGATCTGTGCTTGTAGGGCCTTGTTTCGTCCCACATGTAGGGCAGTATACATTGTTAGGCCCCAGTTTTGAAGAACATTCCGGGCATATCGTATAAGCCCGTTTCTCGTTTAAGTTTTTTTCCATAGTTTTGATATTATCCTCGATCTCACTCATAGCCTTAAGATCTTCTGCGAATGCTTCAGGGTACTCTCCGCCGTCCTTATAAATTTTGTATATTTTTGCGCCTATCTTATTCTGCAACTTAATTATCTTGTCCTTTTCAAGATTAATATTGTACGTGACTTTAGTATTTTCGACAAATTCCCCTGATTTTCTGACCATACCGTAAAACACATCAGACGCCTTTTTAGCAAATCTTTCAAATTCATCCATATCCCTAACCTCCTATGAAATTTTGAATGCAATGTTTCAAATGTTTCAAATGTTTCAAACGTTTCAAACGTTTTGGATATTCTAACGCGCTTTCATTAAAATACAAGGAAAGCACGGATTAAAATTACATTAAATTTATAAAGCGGGCTAGCGCCCGCAACCCAACTCGGCTCGGCGAAGCGCGGTTCCCCTCGCCTCACGCGCGCGAGGCGCTCGCGCGACGCCTCATCCGGCGTCG
>JGI24702J35022_10001118_pt1 | contig 16658 bp, 11 predicted proteins | sample TergutTh196P4_FD_35022 | JGI IMG/M metagenome (IMG submission 35022)
GCGGATGCGANGGGCGGAGCGGATGCGACGGGCGGAGCGGATGCGACGGGCGGAACGAATGCGACGGGCGGAACGAATGCAGCGAGTAGAGCGGCGCATGCGGCGGGTTTACTTGATGCGGTGGATGCGGCGGGTTTACTTGATGCGGCGGATGCGGATACTGCTGGTATAGATGATGGCGCCGATACAACGAGCTATGCCGGCGATATCGTTAGTGTTGATGGAGCCGCCGGAGTGAGCGGCGCGACCGGAGTAGGCGGTACGGCTTCGATTAACAATGTGGGTAGTGCATCCAGAGCGGGCATTCCGACATTAATGGGTGGCGCCTTCGGAGCTAGCAATGCGACCGGAGTAGGCGGTACGGCTTCGATCAGCGCTGTGGGCAGTGTAGCCGAAGTGGGCAATCCCCTAATATCAAGGAAAGCGAACACTGCGGGTGATGCTGAGTTCACTGACAAGGACGAAGAGCTATGGGATATTCATATCAGATTAAAAGAGAAGCTTATCGGTGAGATTATACGGCGTAACGGCGTCAGCCTCAATCCAAACAGCCTATTTATCGGGTTTGCCCGACGAGCGGCGCCATATAAGCGTAGCGACCTGATATTCCACAATCCGGAAATAATACTTCCTCTGCTGGATTCCAAAAAAATTGTCCTTGTATTTTCCGGTAAAGCCCACCCGAATGACCTCGAAGGTAAGGAAATAATCTCAAATTTATCCAGGATGTCCCAGGAGCACCCAATGAGCGTCGTCTTCATTCAAAACTACGACATGGAGATCGGAAAGCTTATGACGCAAGGGTGCGACGTATGGCTCAACAACCCGATAAGGCCACTCGAGGCAAGCGGCACTTCTGGCATGAAAGCTGCAATGAACGGCGTTCTCAATCTAAGCGTCCTCGACGGTTGGTGGCCTGAAGGATGCGTTCACGGCGTCAACGGATGGCAGATTGGCGGCGGCTATGAAGGCGCCGACTGTGATGACGTGGATTCGCAGTCTCTCTATAAGACGCTGACAGAAGAAGTTATTCCGACGTTCTTTGGCGACAGGCAAAAGTGGGTTGGCATGATGCGCGCCAGCGTTAATATGTCACAATATAAATTCTCTGCGGCCAGGATGCTCGACGATTACATAAAGAAGATTTACAATTACGTGTTGACAGCAAAATAATCAAGTGCAAAAGGATTGCCGCGCATCTCTTTGCATTGCCTGAAATCATCCAATAAGAGCTTATTTGAGCGTTTCCGGTGAGCGCTTATTTGGAGCGTTTCCGGGGAGAGCTTATTCGAAGCGTTTCCGGTGAGCGCTTATTCGAAGCGTTTCCGGGGAGAGCTTATTCGGAGCGTTTTCGGTGAGGGCTTATTTGGAGCGTTTCCAGTGAGCGCTTATTTAGAGCGTTTCCGGCGCGGCCCCTCAGCAGCTTTGAAATTATATAACGGTTTTATTTTAGTTACAATATCGGCAGTCGGGGCAATCTGCTCGACAATCTCATCTGCAGGCTTATAGGCCATTGGGGATTCGTCCAGGGTATCAGGTAAAACGCATGTTGAATAAACGCCGATCATTTCGGACTTATATTGCTCCATTGAAAGTTGCTTGAAAGCGGCGCTTCGGCTCATTAAACGCCCCGCGCCGTGCGGCGCGGACAAATTCCAGTCAGGATTCCCCTTTCCAACGCATATCAGGCTTCCGTCACGCATATTAATAGGTATAAGCAGTTTTTCCCCCTGCTTTGCGGAAACAGCGCCCTTGCGCAGTATCATTGAATCGGTGTCAATATAATTGTGGATAGTTGTAAATTCTTCCTCAACAGAAAGCCTCATGCCTATTAGCATTACATCCATTATAGCTTTGCGGTTCAGGGCGGCAAACCTCTGTACAATTTTCATGTCGTGCATATAATCATCAAACAGCGAACCTTCGACATAAGCTAAATCTCCAGGCACAGAAATTGCCGTTTGTCTTCCTTTTAAAGTCTTTATAGCGCTTTGAATTTCGTGATTCCGCCTTTCGGCTTTCAATTGCGCAATCACTTCATCAAACTGATATTTTGCGTTGCCGCAAAGTGCGTTATATCCCTCAGCCTGATAGTATTCGGCCACCTCGCAGCCCAAATGACGGCTGCCGGAATGCACGACTATATACAGTTCGCCATAATCGCCCTCGTCAACCTCGATAAAATGATTGCCGCCGCCTAAAGTGCCTATGCTTTTGTAGGCTCGATCGAGTTTGACATGGTTAACGCAACGCAGCTCCGACAAATCGATCTCGTCCGCCAGCTTATGTGGTTTATCCCTGACGTCAAATCCGGAGGGAATTAATTTGTGTATGTGTTTATCGAGTCTTTCATAGTCCAGTTCATCCGCGCCAATGCGCGCGGTTTCCATGCCGCATCCGATGTCAACGCCCACCATGCCGGGTACTATTTTATCAATAATGGTCATGGTTGTACCAATAGTGCAACCCATCCCGGCATGAACATCAGGCATTATCCGGATTTTGCAACCGGCAAACTCGTTCGCGTCGCACACAGTTTGAATCTGCGCCGCCGCCTTTTCTTCAAGTTTAGGGGTAAAGCACAAAGCGGTATTGTGCTTTCCCTGTATTGTAATCATAAATATCACCTTCAGTTATCATCATAATACGATATTCACCAAAATGCGAGAGCGAGCAACTTGATTTGAGATATCGCTTTGTTTGCTACGAGAGCGAGCAACTTGATTTGAGATATCGCTTTGTTTGCTTTGTTTGCCAAGTGAAATTGTGAACGATAAATAGCTGCCGAACAATAATGGGTTATTTTCATATTTACATATTTACATATTTACATATTTTCATACCTGGCTGCCTGTCGGTGGTTTGTCAACAGCAGTTGCTTTAGTGATAAGCCTGTTTTCGGAATAGCTGTATAGAGCGCTGATAGCAAAGCAGATGATGCCGCCGCTTATTAGCGCAACTATGCGCAATGGAGTATCCAGATCACGAACATCATATGTAATCAGCTTTAAAACACATATAAGCGTTAGAAACAGACCATAGAGCCGCAGTGGTTTAGTTCTGCTGATAAACCCCGCGATGACGCAAATCAGGACGCTCATCATACTGGCTATGCTCAGTACATATACACCGTTAACCAATCAGGAGCAAATCCACGGATAGTAACAAAAATAATAATGGTGTACTTGCTATCAGGTGGCTTGCCGCCAGACCGTTATCCGTCAGGCTGCGTAGTAGGCGGTATGTTTTGTGACGTTTTGCAAATTTTTAAAACTTGTTAATAATTTTCTTTCGGTAGCGTATACTATTTTCAGGTAAGGAAAATAATGATATTGAGGTGAACGATATGGAACTTGCAAAAATAACGTAAAGGAACAAGTCAACTAAGATTTTTTGCGAAATATTGAATAGCAGTAAACAAGTATTTTGAGGCGGAGACGGAGGCGTCATATGGATTTTCGGATAATAAGGGAAGAAAATGAGAAATATTTAAGCAAATATGCCGCAAGGAGTGCAAATAGCCTTGGTCGCCTTATGTTTGAGGAAAAGTGCCCAGTGAGAACCGATTATGAACGGGATCACAACAGGATCCTCTACTCTGTTGATTTCAGGAGGCTGCGGCATAAGACACAAGTGTTTTTTAACGCAAAAAATGACCACATATGCACAAGGATGGAGCATGTGCTCTATGTGGGAGCGATTGCGTCAACGATAACGAGGACCCTTAATCTTAACCAGGACCTTGCTTATGCTGTCGCGCTTGGGCACGACCTGGGACACGCTCCGTTCGGTCATACCGGCGAGAGGGTGCTGGATGAGTGTGTGAGAAAAATTAATAAGAATATGAGTTTCAGACATGAGCAGCATAGTTTGAGAGTAGTCGACAGACTTGCTGCAAGGATATCATCGGGAAGCTCTTTTTTTGGCTCGCGTGAGCAAAGGGCGACATCTTCGACCCACAGGGGTTTGAACCTCACATTTGAAGTGCGTGATGGAATTGCGTGCCATTGTGGTGAAAACTATAACGAGCACAGCGTTGCCGTTGACTGGGGAAAACGTCCTGACAGGCTTATGGATAACGATATACAGGCGCAAAATCCCGCCACCATGGAAGCATGCGTCGTGAGGCTTGTGGATAAAATTGCGTATGTCGGACGGGATATCGAAGATGCCGTGAGGGCAGGCATTATCGGGCTGGGTGACATTTCAAAAGATGTCTTGGACGAACTCGGTTACACAAACGGGCAGATTATCAACACGCTCGTTTGTGATATTATCGAAAACAGCATGGACAGGGATTATATCGCGTTGAGCAAGGAGCGTGGTGAAGCGCTTGAACGCTTAATTAATGAGAATGTCCGGATGATATACAAGTCAAGGCATATCATCGAATATGAGAGGTCGATGTCCAATACAATGGAGGGGCTTTTTAACGGTCTGAACTATTCCCTCTCAAAAGGAGCGGCTAGTTTGAAGCGGGCGGACGAAAAGGTTTTACGGATGTTCGGCAATTATATAGACGATCAAGGGTACTCGCCAGACGATCCGCCCGAACAGATGGTTCTTGATTTTGTCGCCGGTATGACAGACAGCTTTGCACTCCAGTGTTATGAAGAAATCTACTGGGTTTAATAGCATTGGGTTTAATAGCGTTGGGCTTAATAGCGTTGGGCTTAATAGCGTTGGGTTTAGTAGCTTTGGGTTTAATAGCATTAGGTTTAATAGCGTTGGGCTTAATAGCGTTGGGTTTAATAGCGTTAGCGTGGGTTATACGGTTAAAGTATTTGGGTTAAAATATTTGGGTTAAAGTATTTGGGTTAAAATATTTGGGTTAAAGTATTTGTATGGACTTAAAGGTTAGGAGTGATTGCGTGAGTTTGAACAGTAAATGCGTTTAACTGTGATAATATTGTGATAAAATAGGATTGCTGATTAAAAACAAAAAGTAGTACTATAGATTGCAAACAAGAGATTTCATTAAGATAAAAAGTAGAAGTAGTATTGGAAGGAAGGATATTTAAAAAAATATGTTAAAAGGTTTGATAGAAAAGGTAATTGGGACGTACAGCAGCAGGGAACTCAAGAGGATTATGCCAATAGTGGATCAGATTATGGCGCTGGAGAGCAAAGTGGCGGCCATGAGCGACGAAGAACTCCGGAATGAAACAAAAAGATTTAGGGAGCGGTTGAGCGCGGGCGAAACGCTTGACGACATATTGCCAGAGGCGTTCGCCGTAGTAAGGGAAGCGTCCCACAGAGTCCTCGGCATGAAGCATTTTAAGGTTCAGTTGATAGCAGGAGTCGTAGTCCACCAGGGCAGGATAGCCGAAATGAAAACGGGCGAAGGGAAAACCCTGATGGCCACATTGCCGGTATACCTGAACGCTTTGGCGGGTAAAGGCGTCCATATTGTGACTGTGAACGATTACCTGGCAAAGCGCGACAGTGAGTGGATGGGGAAAATTTACACCTTCCTCGGGCTAACGGTGGGGCTCATCGTTCACGATCTGGACAATAACATCAGGAGACAGTCATATGCCTGCGACATCACATATGGCACGAATAACGAAATCGGATTTGATTATCTGAGGGACAACATGGTCACGTACAAAGAGAATATGGTGCAACGCGACTTGAGTTACGCGATAGTCGACGAGGTTGACAGCATCCTGATAGACGAGGCCAGGACGCCTCTCATCATCTCGGGTCAGGGCACTAAATCAACCGACCTCTATAAAAAAGCCGATTCATTAGCGCGCAGGCTGAGTAAGATAGTTTTTACGGAAACTGACGCAAAGAGATCGCAGAGTGAAATAGAGGAAGATTATATAGTCGACGAAAAGGCCAATACAGCGACATTGACCGAAAACGGCGTGAAGCGCGCCGAGGCGTTCTTTGGGATCGAAAACCTCACTGACCCCGAGAATATGCCCGTATTTCACCACATAAACCAAGCCATTAAAGCTCATGGATGCATGTTCAGGGACCGCGAGTATGTAGTAAGAGACGGCGAGGTCATAATTGTCGATGAATTCACGGGGCGGCTCATGTACGGGCGAAGGTACAGCGAGGGGTTGCATCAGGCTATTGAGGCAAAGGAAGGGGTTTCGGTAGAGCGCGAGTCAAAGACGCTGGCGACGATAACATTCCAGAATCTTTTCAGGCTGTACGGCAAGCTGGCCGGCATGACCGGAACCGCAATGACCGAAGAGCAGGAATTCCAAGAGATATACAAATTGGACGTTATAGAAATACCCACAAACGAACCCATGATCCGCTCAGATCATCCGGACTGCCTCCTGAGAAACGAGAGAGGGAAATTTTCGGTCGTTATAGAAGATATTGTCGAACGGCACACAAGGGGCCAGCCCGTCCTTATCGGCACAATATCAATTGAAAAATCTGAACTGCTGAGCGGCCTACTCAAAAAGAGGGGAATATCCCATCAGGTACTAAACGCGAAATACCATGAACGGGAGGCGGAAATAATCGCCCAGGCCGGTAAATACGGAGCTGTGACGATTGCCACTAACATGGCCGGCAGAGGCACGGACATTGTGCTGGGCGGAAACCCTGAGTTCCTGGCTAAACAGGAAATGCGCAAACACGGTTATGACGAGGAGCTAATAGTCGCGTCGGACAGTCATAACGACACGAATGACGAACTTATTCTTGAAGCAAGGAGTACATTCTCGGAACTGTACCAGAATAATAAAAAGGTTACCGACGAGGAGAAGAAGAAAGTTATCGAATGCGGCGGCCTATGCATACTCGGGACAGAACGGCACGAGTCGCGGCGGATAGACAATCAGTTGCGCGGGCGTTCAGGCCGTCAGGGGGATCCGGGTGAGTCAAAGTTCTATATCTCCATGGAGGACGACCTCATGAGGCTCTTCGGCTCCGACCGGATGGCCTCTATGGTAGACGCCCTGGGTCTCAAGGAGGACGACCCGATAGAAAACAGGATGCTGTCAAATTCTGTCGAGACCGCGCAGCGCAAGGTTGAAGGCAGGAACTTTGACGTGAGGAAACACGTTCTCCAGTATGACGATGTAATGAATCAGCAAAGGGACGTCATTTACAAGGAACGACGCAGGGTGCTGGACGGAGAGAATCTGCGGGATTCATTCCGGAACATGATTGTGAACGTCATATCCAAAATTGTCGATAATTACGCAAACCAGAGCCCGCACCCCGATGAGTGGGACACAGCGGCAATGGAGTCATATGCGGAGGGTTTGACTTTTCCTAGAGGTCTTTTCAGACTGGCGCGCGATGAAATGGAAAATATGACGCTGGAACACTTTAAGGAAACGGTTTCGTCCAGGCTTTTAGAGCTGTATGATCGAAAAGAACTGGAACTGACCCCCGACACGATGAGGGAAATTGAAAGGGTCGTACTCTTGCGGGTCGTAGATGAGCGGTGGATGGATCATATAGACGCTATGGATCAGTTGAGACACGGGATAAGTATGCGGGCATACGCCCAGAAGGACCCGGTTATTGAGTATAAATTTGAAGGGTTCGATATGTTTGAAGAAATGACGCAGAGCATAAGCGAGGAGGCAATCAGTCTTCTATTGAGGGTGCGGTTGCAAAAGGGGACGGAGATGAAGCGGGAAAAGGTAGCCGAACCAGTCAACGCGAGCCACGGAGACGACGGGGTTGCCAAGCCCGTTAAAAGGAGCGCTAAGGTTGGAAGAAACGACCGTTGCCCGTGCGGTAGCGGAAAGAAGTACAAGAATTGCTGCGGCGCGTAGGTGATGGCAATATAGGAACTGTTGCGACGTGTAATTGAAGTGCTGGTATTGATGCGGTGTGTAGGCTATGTATAGGAAATAGCCGCGGCGCGTTGAGGATGTAACAAGAATTGCCGCGGCGCGTTGAGGATGTACCAGGAATTGCCGCGGCGCGTTGAGGATGTACCAGGAATTGCCGCGGCGCGTTGAGGATGTACCAGGAATTGCCGCAGTGCATAGATAACACAGGAAATGAATGTATGAACTATAGCGAAGCATTAGATTATATTCACGGAACAAAAAGGTTTGGGATAAAACTGGGCCTTGAAAACATCACCAAATTGATGGAGTTGCTTGGGAACCCCCATAAGCAACTTAAGTTTATCCACGTCGCAGGCACAAATGGGAAGGGCTCGACAGCCGCATTTCTCACAAGTATATTCATGGAGGCGGGATACCGGACCGGGATGTACATATCCCCGTACATTCAGACATTCAACGAGAGAATAAAAGTAAATGGTGAGAATATTCTGGACAATGATCTGGCAAGACTGACCGGGCTGGTGAGGGACGCGGCGGAGAAAATGACCGAAGTAGCAAGGGCGTCAGCGGAGAAAATGACTGGAGCGTCATATAATCACCCCACTGAATTTGAATTGGTGACGGCAATAGCATTGTTGCACTATTTTGAGCAGCGTTGCGACGTGGTAGTATTGGAAGTTGGCATGGGCGGGAGGTATGACTCCACAAATGTAATTGACGCGCCTTTGGTCGCCGTTATAACCACAATAGATTACGATCACATGGAGTATCTTGGGGACACGCTTGAAAAGATCGCCTATGAAAAGGGCGGGATCATAAAAAGCGGCTGTGATGTTGTGTTGTACCCCCAGATCGATTCGGTCAAAAAAGTTTTCGAAGATATAGCTCACGGCGTTGGCGCGCAAATCCACTTTGTTGATTTTTCATTCCTCGGGAAGGGAGATGCCGGGCTTTTGGGGCAGAGTTTCGATTACAAAAACTACAAGGACATGAAAATCTCACTTCTGGGGGAATTCCAGCTGTGCAACGCAGCCCTTGCCCTTGAGGCGGCCGAAGTAATAAGCAGAAATCCCGGCAGCGGGTTGAGAATTTCGGAGAGGCAGTTGAGGAGCGGGCTTCTGAATGCAAAATGGCCCGGTCGAATGGAGCTTGCGCTGGAGAAACCCACGTTTATAATCGATGCGGCTCACAACCTCCAGTGCTCACAGGCGTTAAGGGCGTCACTGGAGAAATCCTTCCCGGACAGGAAGCGAATATTTATCTTTGGGCTGCTCAGGGACAAAGACCACGATGCCATCATCAAAGCTATAATCCCGGGGGCGCATGCGGTTTTTACAGTAACGCCTGAAAATGAAAGGGCTTTGACGGCGGAAGAGCTCGCCGGATTTGTGCGGGGCGTTTGCGATAATGTGTATCCCTGTGACTCGATTGAGGAGGCGGTTGACAGAAGCATTGAGTCGGCGCGGGCTATTGACGGGAATGTTGAGACGGCACAGGTAATTGAGGGCAGCATTGAGACGGCGCGGGCTATTGACGGCAGCTCTGAGACGGCGCGGACCATTGAGGGCAGCATTGAGACGGCGCGGGCTATTGAAGGCAGCGCTGAGACGGCGCGGGCTATCGACAGTGCGACCAACGGGCGCCAAGCGGTCATCTGTTCATTTGGGTCACTCTACTATATTGGCCGTGTCAGAGAGATCTTGGGGCTTACGCCCCCTTAATATCACGCGGTCATTTGCTGTATAGCAAGCAATAAACAAACGGAATCCCTTGCTTTTGACGGATTAAGCGCAAAAGGAGCATGTATTATGTGTGGGAGGTTCTTGCTGGAAACTGACGATGATAACGTTGAGTTATATTCTATAATTGAAACCATCGAAAAGGGCTATCAGGGCGAGGTTTTTTCTTCATCCGGCGAAGTATTCCCAGGTTCGCGCATCCCAGTACTATCCAGGTTTTCTGGCAACGTCGAGGGTATGCGGCTCGTCTCCACTCCCCCATGCTTGCCCGGTTCAGTTGTATTTCCTGGGTTAAACACAAACACCCAGTCGTATGCCGCACACATTATGCACTGGGGCTTTCTTCTCCCCGGACAGTCGCGGCGTCCGCTGATTATAAACGCCAGGAGTGAGACGATGACAGAAAAACCCATGTTTCGTCGTCTTGTCGAAACAAACAGATGTATAATCCCCGCAAGCGGTTTTTTTGAATGGGCTACCGCAGAGGGCTCAATGACTGCTCCTGCATTACTTCCAGTCGACCAGCAATTGGTATTATCGTCTCCGATCACGCCGCCGCCAGTTTCATCTCCTCAAGCCTCAATGCCTCAAGCCTATACGCATCGAGCCTCTACGCCTCAAGATACGCCGTCTCTGACCGTATCTTCCCCGTCTAAAACATCCAAAAAGAAAAAGGTAAAGTATTTGATAAGACCTGCAAGCATAAGCAATTCAAAGAGATGCAGCTTTTTCTATTTGGCGGGACTAACAAACAGGTTGCTTTTCCCAAATGGAGAGCAAATCAACTGTACTGTAATCATCACTACATACCCATCCGCTCAAATGTCTGAAATCCACAATAGGATGCCCGTAATTCTTGACTTCTCTATGGCGGAGTTTTGGCTATCAGCCGCCCCGATAAGCCAAATGTACGACTCGGGTATTCTATCTCCATGGAGCGGCGCTTTGGAAATATCCCTACTCCGGTGATCTCTATTATGAAATGAATAGTTACACGTAGAAATGTATTCAGCCAAAAGCCATAAACATGATAAAGCCGTCGGTTAACAGTTCTCTGGCAGTAGCGGAACCCCATCCCGTGACAGCAGCTGAATATTGCCCAAAGTCAGCGGCAGGACGCCACCCGGAGACAACCGTGGAGCACTGCCCGAGGAGTATTATTATTTGCATTGTAATCACCCAAATATGAGGGGGTCTATGGAAATAGAACATGAAGAACATATCAAGAGAAACCATTCTGCAACGGTCGTCCGGGCGCCAGAATTTTTTGTTGACGATGAACAAATAAAAAAATATAATCATACCATCAAATATAACGCTATCGGTGGTATTGATGACACATAGTGAATCCAAAATGTCGAGGGTATTTAAGGAGGGGGTATAAAATGAGTAAAAGCTTATCTGTAGCCGAGAAGGTGAAAAGACGGCTACTATCAGCACTTCTCTGTATTTCTATAGTACTTGGCTTACTAGGCGGCGTCGGGTTGATGCCCGCATTTGCGGCCGTAGGCGACGTTTTCACGTACATGGACGTCGTGTACAGGGTAATGAGCGAATCCGGTTCGACCGGGACGGTACAGGTCGGCACCGGCGCAAGAGCGATACCGTTGGAAATGACTTCGGTGACAATCCCGCAAACTGTCACATACGCGGGAAATAATTACACAGTAACCTCAATAGCAAGCGCTGCGTTCAATCTCTGCGGGAATATAGAAAGCATAGAGATACCCGATAGCGTTACATCCATAGGCAACTATGCGTTCTCTTCCTGCACGAGCTTAAAAAGTATAGTAATCCCGGGCGGCGTCACTGCAATCAATAGTTATGTGTTCAGCGGGTGCACAAACCTTACTAGCGTCAACATCCCAAACGGCGTCACATCCATTGGGGCATATGCGTTTAATGAATGCCGAAGCCTGACAAACGTTATTATTCCGGACGGGGTTGTTTCCATTGGAAATTCCGCATTCACAAGCTGCTACGTTATACCAAATGTGGTAATCCCAAATAGCGTCACATCCATTGGCAGCGCCGCGTTTAGCAATTGCCGCGCAATGACGAGTATCAGCCTTCAAAACGGGAATAGCAACTACGTGAGCGTGGACGGCGTACTGTTTAACATAGATAGATCTGAAATTATAGCATATCCCGCGGGGAAAACGGGGGCTTCTTATACTATTCCAAGCAGCGTCTCATCCATAGGCAACGCGGCGTTCCATGGCAGCGCCAACCTGACTGAAATAATTATACCTGACAGTGTTTCGTCAATAGGCCTTTCCGCTTTTAAAGGATGCACCGGTTTGTTGAGCATGAAAATTCCATTTGGCATAACAGTAATTAACGACGAAACGTTCAACAGCTGCACCAGCCTGACTAGCGTGGACATCCCGGAAACCGTAAAAGCGTTTAACTACTTTGCGTTTAACTCCTGTAACAGCTTAACAAGCTTTGATGTCCCATACGGCGTCGAAGTCATTGGTAACGGGGCTTTTTATTATTGTGCTAACCTGGCTAGCGTGAAAATCCCGGCAAGTGTTACAACTCTTGATGTTTATGCTTTCGCCGGCTGCCGCAATCTATTTGACTTGTATTTTGAGCCTGCGGCGCCTCCTCTTGTCCGCTCAAATGCATTTTCTGGCGTGAGGACTGGCGCGAGGGCAATTGTTCCGTTTGGAACGACGGCATACGGCGCTGAGGGGTCGTCATGGTACGGGCTTATAGTCACTCAAGACGAGGCGGCGCCATCCACTATATATGCTTCAAACGCTGTAGGCGCGGCGGGCGGCGAGGTCGATCTGGCCATCGCATTTGTAAAAAACCCCGGTGTTAAAAGCCTGATGCTTGGAATCGGTTACGACAGTAGCGCCCTGAAACTGGAGACCGCGGCCTCTGCATGGGATGGGATGACATACGCCTCTTCTGCGGATCCGTCAGCCAATCCCTATAATGTGCTTTGGACCAGCAATAACAATTTGAATAACAATAACGACGGTGTTCTTCTCAATTTAAAATTCTCAGTTTTACCTGGTACAGCGGACGGAGTATATCCAATAACCCTCACATACGATCCTGCTAACACATATAATGAGAATAACGTCCCGGTTGTACCTGTACTTATAAACGGGAGCATACGCGCCGGCGGGTATGATGGCCCAGTGCTTGGCGGCGTTGTGACAATCAGCGGCATAAGAAGATTTGGTAATTCTCTCAGGGCTGAAACGACAGGCTTGACTGCGACGATGGACGTCGAACCATTCAATTTGTCGTTCCAATGGATGCGCGACGGTGTTAATATCCCAGGGGCAACCGGTGCGGTTTATTCGATTCAACCGGATGACATTGACAAGTCGCTCTCCGCCGTGGTAACAGCGGCGAATTGCGCCGGGAGCGTTACCTCCGACGCAACTGAGGCGATAGGGATTGGGCAAATCGGCGCGTTGCCGATTGTCTCCGCACTCGTGAGTTTCAAAGATAAGGAATTTCAGGCGGTGGACTTAGATGATATGATGCGAGGATATAAAATTGCAAATGAAGCCCTGACATATACCCTGGCCGGGGAGGTCACGGGTAACGGGGCGAACGCTATATCCGATATTTCGTTTACGCCTGCCGGTATCGCGATCAAAGTGAAGGAAGGTATGGAAGGGATCGAGGGGCAAACGGTTAATGTCCCTTTGAGCGTCAGCGGGTTTACATGTTATAACGACACGACTATTAACGTGGTATTGACGTTGACCGAGAAAATAATGGCGAAACTCACTGTAGCTGCGCCTGCGAATATAGAATATGGGACTGTGCTCGACGACCCTGCTGTTTCCGTAACCGGAGATATCGGGCAGCACGGTTATATTTTTCGCTATGTTGGGACGCTTGCCGGCGGGGGTAGCACTGCGTATAATTCGGGCGATAAACCCGTCGACCCCGGCACATATTACGCGATGGCTACGCTTGACAGCGAGACTCACGCGGGTAGCGGCGTCAGTGGCAACTTCACAATTTATCGGAAGGAATTGACGTGGGACACTAATGGCGTGGTCGCAGCAAAACCTTATGACGGCAACACAAACGCGACTGTTTCTACGCAGCCGGCATTGAGCGGCTTGATCGAAGGCGATATAGTGAATGTAACAATCGGTACTGTCGCCTACACGAGCTCCGCCATTGATACGGATACTGTGACAGTTGCCGGCTACGGCATCAATGGCGCCCAGATTTGGAAGTATTTTGCCCCGACGGTGCAACCAATATTTACTGTAGGCGGAATTATAGACCCGACGATAACACCGACTCCAACGCCAACACCGACTCCGACACCCACGCCTACGCCAACTCCGGTGGTGACACCCACGCCTACGCCAACTCCGACGCCTACACCAGTGGTGACTCCAACACCAACTCCTACTCCTACTCCTACTCCAACACCGACACCTACACCGACACCGACGCCTACGCCGGTGGTGACGCCTACGCCAACGCCTACCCCTACCCCGACTCCGACACCCACGCCTACGCCGGTGGTGACGCCGACTCCTACTCCTACTCCGACGCCAACGCCTACTCCGGTGGTGACGCCGACGCCCACGCCCACACCTACTCCAACTCCTACGCCGACCCCAGTGGTGACGCCCACACCTACTCCAACTCCTACGCCGACCCCAGTGGTGACGCCTACACCTACACCTACGCCTACCGCGACGGCAACACCGACGCCTACACCAGTGGTGACGCCGACTCCAACGCCGACTCCGACTCCAGTGGTGACACCTACTCCAACACCAACCACTACGGCAACGCCTACTCCGGTGGTGACACCCACACCGACGCCTACCGCTACAGCTACGGCTACTCCGATAGTGACGCCGACTCCGACGCCAACGCCAATGGTTACACCTACTTCTACTCCGGTGGTGACACCCACACTGACTCCTACACCCGTAGTGACGCCTACGCCGACTTCGACGCCTACTCCTACTCCTACTCAAGTGGTGACGCCCACGCCGTCGCCAACGCAAGCGCCGACGCCAACGCCTACTCCATCTCCGGTGGTAACGCCTACGCCGACACCTACAGAAAAGGCGTTGGTGAGTGTGTCAACTTGGGCTGATTATTTCATTGGCATTGTTGAGACTTCAAATAATAGCAGAAGTTGGATGCTGTCATTTTATGTTCTTGAAACGTATTCAGACGGATCAGAAATCTTAGTGCGATACGAAATTACCCAACATGCGAACAACGCGAATATTGACGGTACGATCGACCTTGGCGAATACACCCTTACATATGACATTAAAGGCAACGGAAGTAATATCAAGGTATTTAGCGTGGAAATGAACAGGTAAGCCTTATTTCAAAACGTAATGTAAACTCGATTAAAAAAGCAACAGTGGCACTGATAAAGCAGGGCAAAGTCATGAATCCATTTTATTCCAGCAACCTCAAGAGGGTTGAGATTTTTGTGTCTTTGCAGCACAAATAAATGTAGTTAGAAGACAGTGTTGTTGCACCGGATAGCCCTTTATAAGCCGGGGCTGTGCGGGTGAAAAAGTTTAAAGTAAAAAAGGGGCTGCTCTATGCGGCTCCTTTTGCTGCTCTGACAGGAGAATCGAGGCTTTTAAGTCAAGCCACAGCTTATGCAAATGTACAGTTCCTGTTATTGTACAAACCTGCAGGGTACGTTTCTGTTGAATATGCCTTGGACGTCATTACAGTTTCTTGCCCCTTACCTTTCAAAAAAGATTCTTGTTTTAGATAGAAACAGGAATTATAATTTAAATTCATTGCATCAAGCCATTTTTCGATTGTATAATCGGGAAGCATTTTTGAATTGCCGGCGCCCGCATTACATACAATTGCATCGAGCCTGCCAAAATGCTTGATCGCTGTTTGAACCAGTATTTCATTTTCCTCGGGTATCCTAACATCTGCTCGGACAAAAACTGTTTGCATATGTTTTTCATCTAGTTCTTTTTCATTTGTTATGGTTATATAAGGGGGAGATTTGCGTGGCGGACAGACGTGTTGATAGGTCAAGAGAGGCAATTAAGAGCGCCTTAATCAGTCTTATGAAAACGACTCCTTTTAGCAAAATAAAAGCAACAGATGTAATTGACGCTTCAAAATATTGCCGCAGTACATTTTATAAATATTATTGTGATATATATGACTTGATGAACAAAATAATTAGAGATGAGAGTAATCATTTTTTTGAGATCATAGCAGGGACAATAAGAAATGAACGGAAAATAGAAATCGGCGAAGGCATTTATAAGCCGGCTTATTTACTTATGCAGCATGTGTATGAGAATCAGGATCTGTATAGTTTGCTGCTTCACAACAAATTTCCAACCCACAATCTGAGTGTTTTCATTCAGGACTTGAGTCTAAGATTTCTCGAAACAGTAGATATTGCGACAGATTATTGACCGAACGACTTAAACCGGGAGTTTTATTTTTATATACATACATATATGTACCTGAACTATATTCAATACTGGGAAAAAGACAATTTTACTCTATCGGTTGAATATATGGCAAAACAGGTGACAGGCATGCATAGATTAAAGAAGGTGGATTCGGTATACTGCATATAATAACTGCCTCGCTCACGCGGGATGAGAATGAAGCTATTTAGTTGCGGGGGCTGATATGCTCTAAAGGACGTTTTAATCAACGTCCAATAAAGCAGGCAGTCAAGCCATTTGCGGCAAAGATGGACGGACACCACCACGGCTCCCCTGCTTACACAAGCGGGGATTTTTTTCGCCCAAATCGGCTATTCGGCGGCGGCGAAAAAATAATTAAAAAAGATTCAAAAAAAGGTTCCCAAAATACCCCCCTAAATCTCCTATAATAGAGGGAGTTTTTCGGAAACCAAAACGCCGCCCGGAAAGGAGGTCAAGCGGCGGCAAAAACCCCACCAAAATAATAAAATTATAAAAAGGAGTCAATCTATGCCAACTACAACCGCTGTAACAAGCGCGGCGAGGACGCCCATTGAGGCCGAGCCGGTAATGTTGCAGAAACGGATTGGCTCCACCAATATCTCAGTAGAAAATTTATCTGAGTAGAAGTTCGAGAAGCGGCATGGCGGCTGATGTTCAAAAAAATCTACTCAGATAAAATATAGCAAACTTACCTC
>JGI24702J35022_10001119_pt1 | contig 16654 bp, 10 predicted proteins | sample TergutTh196P4_FD_35022 | JGI IMG/M metagenome (IMG submission 35022)
ATGACGACATCTGCGAGCTGTACCAAGCCGTAGGCGACATATTAGTATTAGAGGGACTGGATGAGAACTATATCGAGAACGAGACCGGCGAGATAGCAAGCTCGATACTAGATGAGCTTTATAGACTAGGCTGACACCCAGGAACACCCCCGCATACGCTAGAAACGCAGGATGTCACGGTCAGCGCCCACACGCTGGGCGTGATCACCCACACATATGAGAGGGATAATTTGTCTTACAGCTATGCATGAAAGCGTGAAGTTGGTTCGCCATTTACTAATAGATGCATAATTCCACAGTTATAACTTGATTTATCAACCGTTTCGTTGACTGTCAGATATCCCGGTTGTTCTTCTTAGGCAGCCAATTCGAGAAGATACGCTGGTGAGTACCAGATTCTTCAGCTCTGTGAGGATAATCTCTTCCCAAAAAAACGCTTATTGGTCGCGAGTGACTCGATCTTCTGATCGTCTCTGGAGCCAAGCTAGGATAGTAGTTGGAGATGCATGCCTACAAATCTGGAGGGTTTACAGGGGGTGAAATTCGTACCATACTAGATAATACAAATAAATGTGACGTTCAATGAAACTTAGCTTGAGAAAGGATATAACAATATTTATCATTTAGTATTCGTTTGATGCATTGTACAGTATAGTTTCCTACAGAAGCTTAACTGTCTAGTCGTTATTGTTTGAAATATACATAAGGAGTGTAATGCAGATAACTTTTTTTATTGGAAATGGTTTTGATATCAATGCTGGACTAAATACCCGTTATTCTGACTTTATCAAATGGTTTATACATAAAGATATGGATCACTTATCTCGTCAACCTCTGCTCACATCGCAAATCAAAGCCTTTAAAAATCGAATCGAAGACGATATTTCAGGGAATAATCTTGAAGGGTCCAAAAACTGGTCAGACATTGAGATTATGTTCGGGAACGATAGTGCTAGTTTTAAGACTGAATCTCAATATCGTGAAATATGGTCTTATCTTGAAGAAAGGCTGGTAGCATACCTAAAAGAGGAAGAGAGTAAAGTATCATTGCATTCCTTTGAAGAGAGTATAATTGATGTATTTCAACACAGTATATTTTCATTTCATGAGTATGCTCGTCCTTCTTTTGCTAGAAAAATTCTTGAGATCTTGCGAAGATTTCCAAATAATGCTGGTGTTTTGAGCTTTGTATCTTTCAATTATACTCATGCGTTCGAAAAGTGCTTATCCCTTATATCAGATAATGACTCAATAATACATCCTATCACTAATGAAAATTCAAACATTATAACATATCGATATGAACCTATATTATATATTCATGGTGAGATTAGAAACAACGATAATCATCCTTTTATTGGTGTTGATAATATCGGACAAATTGCCAATGATTCATTCCATGACTTTAGTGCAATTCAGAGTATTGTAATAAAGAGTGGAAGAGATAAATTCTATGGGATTAATAATAATAGTGTATGTGAGGAGTACATTAATAAAAGTGACATTATTATTTTTGGTATGTCACTAGGTAAAACTGATGCAATGTGGTGGAAATATATTGGTCAATGGCTCAGGAATAGTGTTTTGCATTATCTTTTATTATTCAACTATGTTCCTGATGATAATATCATACCGAATGAAAAATACAACATAATGATGAACACTAGTCACAGGTTTTGTGACTTAGCAGAAATAGATGATATTAGCTTTGAAAAATTGCAACCTCAAATCGAGATAATCCTAAAGCAAGGCATGTTTAATGTGAAACTTGTAGAATAGATACTTTTAGATTCTAGACAATCATTTATAATGAAATTACTATATTTAGGTTGGATGCATACTCAATTACTTCGCATTGCATATTATAATTATCAATAACTATTATCTTATCGACTATAGTAATATGCAATCAGAGTCATATTAATGAGAGATGATCAGATGCTCAATACTCTCGATAAAAACGGATTTTAATTCACGCCGAAGAACTGTGTTGCTCGAAAAACAAGAATCACAATACCCACGGTGCGGAATGAGCATCACATGCTATCATTCCTATTCGTGGAAATAAACTCTGCAGCATGAGTTAATAAACGAGCAGTAGAAAGCTTACGAATGAAACTCTCAGACATCCAACCGGGCCAACAAATCATTGGCCTCCAAGGCGACGATGCAGTGACCATAGTCGCTGTCCATGCAATCGACGACAACCTTATCGAAGTAACCTACCGAACCGCTGACAACAAACTCCAAGAGCGCCTCGTCTCCGACACTGAAGCCTCCGCCCTCATCCAACAATCTACCACTGACATTGCCTCGATCTTTGACTGTGATGCTGATGACTTCAAGCTGGCGGCTGAGGCCCTGCGCATCAAGTACGCCGCCCTCTATGACCCCTTCGTGGCCGTCAACTCGTCAGCCATCGAGCCGCTCCCCCACCAGATTCGCGCGGTCTACGAGGAGCTACTGCCCCGCATGCCGCTGCGCTTCTTGCTGGCCGACGACCCCGGGGCCGGCAAGACCATCATGGCCGGCCTCTACTTAAAGGAGCTCATACTCCGGTCGGACTGCGAGCGGGCCTTGATCGTGGTGCCCGGCGGTCTGGCCGACCAGTGGCAAGAGGAACTGCACGACAAGTTCAACCTGGATTTCGAGGTCTTGAGCCGCCTGATGCTCGACGCGACCTTCGGCCAAAACGTCTTCAGCCAGCACAACTACCTGATTGCCCGCATGGATCAGCTGGCCAGAAATGACGACCTCTTAGAGCAGCTCAGGCAGACCAGCTGGGACATCGTCATCGTGGACGAGGCCCACCGCATGAGCGCGCAGTTCAGCTCCTGGCAGGGCGACATCAAGCGCACCAAGCGTTTCGAGCTGGGCCAGGTGCTAGCCGAGACAACCCAAAACCTCCTGCTTATGACCGCCACGCCGCACTCCGGCAGCGAGGAGAACTTCCAGCTGTTCATGTCGCTTCTGGACAAGGATCGCTTCGAGGGCAAGTACCGCGAGGAGGCCCACAACACCAGCACCGACGGCCTGATGCGCCGCATGATCAAAGAGGAGCTCAAGACCTTCGACGGCAAGCCGCTCTTCCCCGAGCGCCGCGCCTACACCGTCCCCTACGAGCTCTCCCCCGCCGAGCAGCAGCTCTACGACGACGTCACCGACTATGTGCGCACCGAAATGGGCCGCGCCGACGTCATCTCCGCATCCGGCGACAAGCGGCGCGGCAACAACATCGGCTTCGCGCTCACCGTGCTGCAGCGCCGCCTGGCCTCCAGCCCCGAGGCCATCCTGCGCACGCTGGAGCGCCGACGGGCCCGCCTGTCCGAGCGCCTGCGCGACATCACAAACCAAAACCGAACGGGCAGCCAGGACCGCCTCTACCTGTTCGCACCAAGCGATCTGCCGGATATCAGCTTCGAGGAGCTCGACGACGACTACGAAGATCTTAATGAGGATGAGCGCAGGCACCTCGACGACCGCATCGATGCGGTCACCGACCAGGCCACGGCGGCCATGACCATCGAGGAGCTGGAGGCTGAGATCGCCATCTTAGACGGGCTGGTCGACTCGGCCCGCCAGGTGCGCGCGCGCGACGAGGATACCAAATGGGTGGAGCTGCGCCGCGTGCTCTCCGAGCAGCTGATCAGCGGCGCGGCCGGTGAAAGCACGGCCGGTGAAAACGCGGCCGGCGAAACCGACAGCACTTATCCACAAACACATAAAATCATCATCTTCACCGAGCACCGCGACACCCTAAACTACCTCGTGCAGAAGACCCGCGCCATCATGTTCGGGCGCGACGACGCGGTGGTCACCATCCACGGCGGCACGCGGCGCGAGGACCGCAAGCTCATCCAGGAGCAGTTCGCCAACAACCCGAGCACCCAAATCCTCATCGCCACCGACGCCGCCGGCGAGGGGCTAAACCTCCAGCGCGCCCACCTGATGGTCAACTACGACCTGCCGTGGAACCCCAACCGCATCGAGCAGCGCTTCGGCCGCATCCACCGCATCGGCCAGAAGTCGGTCTGCCACCTCTGGAACCTGGTGGCCGAGCACACGCGCGAGGGCGAGGTCTACAAGCGCCTGCTGGACAAGCTGGAGACCATGAGCCGGGCCTATAATGGCAAAGTTTTTGATATTCTTGGGGATAAGAACGCCTTCGATTCGGGGTCGCTGCGCGATCTGCTGCTGGAGGCCATTAGATATGGGGATAAACCCGAGGTCAAGGCCCGCTTAAACGAGGTGATTGACAGGACGGTCTCCGAGGGGCTGCCGGAGCTGCTCGCCGAGCGGGCGCTGAACAACGACATCCTCTCGGCGCGCGACCTGGATGGTATTCGCCAGCGCATGGAGCTGGCCCGTGAGCGTCGTCTGCAGCCGGGCTATATTAAAAGCTTCTTTATCGACGCCTTCACCTACCTGGGCGGCAGGATACACCGTCGCGAGGGCGGCTTCTTCCAGATCACGCGCGTGCCCAGGCGGGTGATCGACGCCGCCCGCAACCTGAACCGCTGGGCTCCAGTGGCCGATGCCTACGAGCGCGTCACCTTCGACACAGTCGAGATCGACTCCACCCGCGTGGCTCAGCCGGTGCTGATCTCGCCTGGTCATCCCCTGTTGGACGCGGTGATCGAGCTTGTGCTGGCCGACCTGGAGCCCGTGCTGCGCCGGGGTACGGTGCTGATCGACGACACCGACAAGCAGGCCGGCGCGCCCACCTTGCTCTACGCGCTGGAGCAGCGGGTAGAGAATACCGCGTTGGGCTACACCGCCTCGCGCCACTTCGACTTCATCGAGCTGGGTGAGGACGGTGTGTTGGCGACTATGGCAGCTCCACCCTACCTTGACTACCGCGCACCGGAGCCCGGGGAGTTGGAGGCGGTGGCAGGCGTCAGGCGGCAGGACTGGCTAAACGAGAGCCACGAGCAGGCCGTCAAAGCCTGGGCATGGCGCACCAGCCTGCAGCCCCGCCTGGATGAGCTGAAGGCCGCCGCCAGCTTCGAGGCCGAGCGCGTGCGCAGGCAGGTCGACGAGCGCCTGACCGCCCAGATCAACCACTGGGACATAGAGTCCTCGACGCTGGCCGGCGACGAGCGCGCCGGCAAAGTGGGCAGACGCACCTCTAGACAGGCCTGGGATATGGCTCGCTCGCTGGAGGCCCGCCTAGAGCAGCGCCATGCCGAGCTGGACAAGTCGACACTGCTGGCAGCCAGCCCGTCGGTGATTCGCGGCACAGCCCTGGTCGTGCCCAGCAGCTGCCTTGTGGCTACGCAGCCGGGCGAGATCGACCCAGCGAACCAGACCGAAAAGCAGCTGACCGAGCGGCGGGCGGTGGACATGGCAATTGCAGCTGAGCGCTCTCTGGGGCGTGTGCCCGTGGAGCAGGCCCGCAACAACAAGGGCTTCGACATCTTATCCACCACCCCGGAGGGAGAAAAGTACTTCTTGGAGGTCAAAGGTCGCCTCAAGGGCGGCGAGCGATTTAACATCACCGACAACGAGGTGCGCTTCGCCCAGTCCCAAAAAGACCGCCATCGGCTGGTTTTAGTGTCCGTTGACCTAGAGAATCCGGCCAACGATCAGATACGATATGTAGGCAACGCGTTTGGCGACCACAAAGTGTTGGAATCGACAAAGGACTATTCGGAAGATTGGTCTATACATTGGGAGAATGGCGGGCCGCCGTTCTAATGGGTGATGTGGAGGAGCGAGTGTGAGCGACGAGGGACAGTATAAAAAGAAGTTAATAGAGGTGGGGATTCCGTTGGAGGCCATCAATCGGGAGTGCATCCGAGAGAAAAGCCTTCGCCACGGGCATCCCTCTACTCTGCACCTGTGGTGGTCGCGCAAGCCGCTGGCAGCCGCCCGTGCCGTACTGTTCGCACAGCTGGTCGACGACCCCTCTGCCCATCCAGAGCTCTTCCCCACCCAAGCCGAGCAGGACGCCGAACGGGAGCGCCTTTACCGCTTGATAGAGGAGCTAGTAATCTGGGAGAACTCAGGCAAGCCGGACCTGTTCAAGCGAGCCAACGACGAGATCCGCCGGTACAGCGAAGGCGATCTGCCAGTTATCTGCGACCCCTTTGCCGGCGGCGGAACCATTCCTTTAGAGGCCCAGCGCTTGGGGCTGGTGGCCGATGCTTCTGACCTTAATCCGGTGGCGGTGCTGATCAACAAAGCGCTTATCGAGATACCGCCCCGCTTCGCCGACCAGCCACCGGTTCATCCCGATGCACAGCAGCGTAGCAGCTGGTCAAGGGCACAAGGGTTAGCAGAAGATGTAAGGCTCTACGGCAAATGGCTACGTGACGAGGCTTTCCGACGCATAGGGCATCTATACCCGACTGCTATTGATGAGCAGGGAATCGAGCGTACCGTCATTGCCTGGAAGTGGGCTCGGACGGTTAGAAGCCCCAACCCAGCCAATCCCATTGAGACTCCCCTAGTCAGCTCCTGGTGGCTGAGTAAGAAGAAGGGCCGCGAAGCCTATGTGGTCCCGTCAGTAGTGGATGGGCGGGTTGTCTACGAGATAAAGCACGACGCCAACGGGCCTAATAAGGATGAGGACGGGACAATAACCAGAACTGGCGCTGTATCTGTTATGGATGGCACGCCGATCAGCTTTGAATACATCAGAGAAGAGTCGCGCAAGGGCAGGATGTGGTCCCAATTGATTGCTGTCGTTTGCGAAGATACGTCAGGCAGATTCTATAGCACGCCCACTGAAGAGCATACTCAGGCTTCTCAAGTGGATAGACCCGATGGTCTACCTGCCGAAAGACTGCCTGAGCAGGCGCTGGGCTTCCGAGTCCAAAACTATGGTCTTGAGCGATGGGTCGACCTCTTCACCAACCGCCAGCTGGTGGCGCTGACCACATTGAACGACCTTGTCGGTGAGACTCGCAAGAGAGTAATGGATGATGCCATCGAAGCTGGAGCGCAGGATGCTGCTGTTTATGCTGACGCTGTAGCTACCTATCTAGGGCTGTCGGTCAGCAGATTTACAGATAGATCATCGACTCTCGTAGGATGGGATAAAAGTGCTGACAAAGTAGCCCATCTGTTTACACGACAAGCTATCCCTATGGTTTGGGATTATGCTGAATGTAATCCATTCTCCTCTTCATCGGGAAATCTAAACGGACAGATAAAATGGGTAGTTAAGGTACTAGATAATCTACCAACAGATATTGCTGGTTTAGTGGAGGTAAAAAACGCCTCAGCCAGGGATTACCAAAAAAAGATCATCTCCACCGATCCGCCTTACTACGATAACATCGGCTACGCGGATCTCTCAGACTTTTTTTATGTTTGGCTGAGACGTTCTCTTCAGAACGTGCACCCCGACCTTTTCAATACAATGCTCACTCCCAAGCAGGAGGAGCTGGTAGCTAACCCGTACCGTCAGGGCGGCAAGGACGGATCCAAGCGCTTCTTCATCGACGGTTTCAATCAAATTTTCCACACCATCCGCCAAGCGGCGAGAAGCGACTACCCAATGACTGTCTACTACGCATACAAGCAACAGGACGCCTCGACTGAGGGCCGCGCCTCCACCGGCTGGCACACCTTACTGGACGGGTTGATCCAAGCTGGCTGGGAGATCACCGCTACTTGGCCAGTGCGCAGTGAGCTGGCCAATAGGCCGCGCTCTCAAAAATCAAACGCAATAATCTATTCCATTGTCCTCGCCTGCCGTCCCCGCTCCGAGTCCGCCGATTCCACTACCCGTCGCAGTTTCATCGCCGCGCTTAAGCAGGAGCTGCCCGAACAGCTACGGGCTATGAAGAAAAGCAGCATCGCCCCTGTTGATCTAGCTCAAGCCTCCATCGGCCCAGGTATCAGCATCTATTCGCGTTACTCTCGGGTGCGCGAGGCTGACGGCTCTGACATGGGCGTGCGCGATGCCCTGATGCTCATCAATCAGACCTTGGACGAGGTTCTTAACGAGCAGGAGTCGGAGTTTGACGCCGCCACCCGCTTCTGTGTGAAGTGGTACCGGAGCTACGGCTGGGAGAGCGCCGACTTTGGCATGGCTGACCAGCTGGCCCGCTCCACCGACGCGTCTGTTGAGGAGCTAGTTCGCGGCGGCATCTTCGAGGCCAAAGGCGGCAAGGCCAGGATGATTTCGCCCAAGGAGCTGCTTGGTGAGTGGGATCCGGAGGCCGACCAGCACATCAGCATCTGGTCGGTAGCGGCGCGACTCTTTGGAATCATGCACGTCGAGGGTGCAGACCGCGTAGCCGGGCTGCTGGTTAAAATTCATCAGACCCATGTCAGCCTAGACGCGGTGAAGGAGCTGGGCTATCTGCTCTTCCACGATGCCGAGGCGCGGGGCAACGCCGAGGACGCGTTGATCTTCAACGGCTTGGTCAGCTCCTGGAGCGACCTGGGCAGCACATCCAAGCGACTGGCCAGCCAGGCGGCGGGCGACGACGCCCAGGAGCAACTTGAGCTGTAGGGGAAGGTAGCAATGGCGCTTTCAAACAAAGACAGGGTGACCCGCGCGTTGGAATGCCTGGTCGAGGGGCTCTACGACCTGGTGGACGATACTATGACCAGGGAGTATGGCTCAGACGACTGGAACGAGCTTTGGGCCAACGAGCTGGCCGCGCGAACCGGATCTTATCTCCAAGCACTTAAAAAAGATGATGTGCAAACACTGCTCCGGGCCATCACCGAGCGGGGCGTGCTGTTTAAAGACGTGCTATCGCGCAGCCAGCAGGCCTTCGCGTCAGAGCTGCGTGAGGTGCGCAACAGCTGGGCGCATGACGGATCATTCAGCTCGGATGACGCATTGCGAGCTCTGGACACTGCCGAGCGGCTGCTGTTAGCTGTGGATGCCACAGCACAGGCCGCGGAGCTGCGCAAGTCGCGCGAGGAGCTGGCGCGGTCGGTCAGCGAGGGGCAGATTCGCAACGCCAAGCGCTACCATGTGGACGTTCCCTCGGGAGCCGGCCTGAAGCCCTGGCGCGAGGTCATTTTGCCGCATGACGACATAACCGCTGGTAACTACAACGCCTCGCAATACGCAGCTAACCTCTACGATGTGGCTAACGGAAACCCAACCAGCGTCGAGTACTCCAACCCCATTGAGTTCTTTGACCGCACCTATGTCACGGAGGGTCTGTCCGATCTGCTGGCGCGGGCCGTCCGCCGTATGAGCGGAGATATGAACGCCTCGCCGGTAGTGAACCTGCAGACCAACTTCGGCGGCGGCAAAACCCACTCGCTTCTGGCCCTCTACCACCTGTTCGGCGGCACGCCCAACTCCCGGCTGCCCCAGGAGGTCCAGGAAATCATCGCCCGCTGCGGCGACCCAGAGGTGTCGCAGCTCAAAGTGCGGCGCGTGGTGTTGGTGGGCAACTACCTGAAACCCGCCGAGCCCTCTGTCAAGCCCGACGGCACCCGGGTCTTTACCATGTGGGGCGAGCTGGCCTGGCAGCTGGGCGGGCGCGAGGCCTTTGACATCGTAGCCGAGGCCGACAGATCCGGCACCTCGCCGGGGAGCGCCCTGCTAGAGCTGATCACGCGCTTCTCGCCATGCTTGATACTCATAGACGAATGGGTGGCTTTTGCCCGGCAGCTGGTGGGCAAAAACGAGCCGGCGGGCAGCTTTGAGACGCAGTTCACCTTTGCCCAGACGCTGACCGATGTGGTCAGCTCGGTGCCCGGTGCCATGCTGGTGGTGTCGATACCGGTGTCGGAGTTTAGCACGCCGGAGACCGCGGGCAACGATTTGGAGATCGGCGGCGATGACGGCCAGCTGGCTCTGGCGCGGCTGCAGAACGTGATTGGCCGCAGCGACGACCAGTGGCGGCCGTCGCGCAAGGACGAGTCGTTTGAGATTGTCAAGCGCCGGCTGTTCAAAGACCCCGACCCGGAGAGCCAAAGCAGCATTCTGGTGACCGCGAGGCTCTTCGCCGAGATGTATCAGGACCCCAAGTACTCCACTTCCTTCCCGCGCGAGGCCACGGCGCTCGGCGGTGACTACGAGCGGCGCATCATCGCCTCCTACCCGCTGCACCCCGAGCTCTTTGACCGGCTCTACGAGGACTGGTCCACACTGGAGCGCTTCCAGCGCACCCGCGGCGTGCTGCGCCTGGTCAGCTGCATTGTGCAGGCGCTTTGGGAGTCGGAGGACAGCTCACCTCTGATCATGCCCGGATCGGTGCAACTGGCCTACCCGACCGTGAACAGCGAGCTCACGAAGTATCTGGAGGACGCCTGGAAGCCGATCATCGATGCCGATATTGACGGCCCCGACTCTATAGCCGAGGATGTGGATAAGTCCACCCAGAGCCTCGGCTCGCGCCACATCGCCCGCCGCATCGCCCGCACCGTGTTTATGGGGGCGGCGCCGCGCGCTCACAGCGCCAACCTGGGCCTGGACCGCCAAAGCGTCTGGCTGGGCACCGCCATGCCCGGCGATCCCTTGGGCAGCTTCAGCATCGCACTGGAGAAGCTGGCACAGAATTCAAGTTTCTTTTATACGGAGAGCGACCGCTACTGGTACGACACACACGCCTCGATAGCCAAGGCGGCGCGCGAAATGGCTGAGCACGTGCGCGAAGATCCCGAGCTGGCCTATAACGAGATAGTGCGCCGTTTGAATGAGATGGGACGGGCGCGAGCGAGCTTTGATCGGGTGCACGTGGCGCCGGAGTCCGGAGCGGACATACCCGACTTTGAGTCGACGCGCCTGGTGATAGTGCATCCGCGCTACACCTACCGTCGTACTCAAGCGGATGAGACCGCGCCTTTGCTGACTTGGCTGCGCCGCGCCATTGAGCTGCGCGACGGCGGGCAGCGGTTGAACCGTAACACGCTGGTGTTTATGATGGCCGAGGGAGCCTCTACGGAAGGGCTTTTGTCAGCGGTGCGGGAGTATCTGGGCTGGGTGTACGTGAGCCAATCTGGTGTTGCTCTGGACTTGACTACGCAGCAGATGGAGCAGGCTAAGGCTCGCATGGCTGAGGTGGATCGGCTGGTTCAGCAACGGCTGGAGGCGGCCTACGTCTGGGCAGCCTACCCAGCGCAGGAGAACCCTGCTTTACCGTTTACTATCGAGTTCACCCGCCTGTCGGAGAGCGAGGGCGGCTCCCTGGCCGGTCGGGCGGAGGCTAAGCTCCGGCGCGAGGAGCAGCTGATCTTCGACTTCGCACCGTCGAGTATAGGCTATACGCTGGGGCGGGAGCTAGCTGGGGTTTGGGCTGGTGGAGAACTGTCGGTGGGAGAGCTGTGGAGCTACTTCATCCAGTACCCATACATGCCCAGGCTGCTCGGGCGCTCCGTGCTAGACCGTTCTGTTGAGGCTGCTTTGACGGCGATTGGCTTTGAGACCCTGGTTAACGATCGCTTTGCCTTGGCTTCTGGGAAGGACTTGGAGAGCGGGCAGTACTTGAACTTGATTCTGCCGCCGGACGCCAGCGCCGTGCTGCAGGTGACCGACAATACGCTGCTGGTGGGCTGGGATAAGGCGTTGGCGCAGCGGGAAGCTGCGGCTGAAGCTTTGGCAGATGCGTCAGACACCGTCGGTTATGTGGACAGGGCTACTTGTGATATTGTTTTTGAGCCCGATGTTGTTAGTAACCCTGGCTTTGCGCCTGTTGTTGTTGATAGACAGGATCTACTAGCCCGCACTCGCTACTTCGGCTCTGTGCGCATCAACTCGTCTCTATACGCCAAGGATCTGGCGACCATAGGCCGTGAGGTGCTTGATCTCCTGATCGCCTCCGGCGCCAAGCTGGAGCTGTCGCTTGAGATCAACGCCGATAAGCCGGACGGGTTTAGTGAGAGTGAAATTCGCACGATCCTAGAGAACACCAACAACCTGGAGTTCGACGAGTCGGGATTTGAAGAGGGGTAATCATAGGTTTCCGTATTTATAGAATTGAAGCCTATAGATATTAAGAGAGAGTTTACGAATATGAACAATAGTTCACCATCAATAAAGGAGTTAATACAAAAATCTAGAGAGGCACTATTAGCTGCTGTTCAGATATATAATAACCCTAATATAACATTCAAATCTGAAACATACATTACGTTAGCTGTTATTGCTTGGACATACCTTATGCATGCATATTATAGAAGCATTCATCTTGAATATCGTTATTATAGAGGTAGTGGACCATCAAGAAGATATGATCGAACAAAAGGTGGATCATATAAGTATTGGGAGCTTGAGAGATGTTTGAATGAAGTGCTGTGTCCACTTGAAATTGGTATAAAAGATAATCTGAGGTTCCTTATTGGTATCAGACACGAAATAGAGCATCAACTCACACATAGAATAGATGAATATATTAGTGCGAAACTACATGCTTGTGCATTGAATTTTAATGCGGTTTTATGTGAGCTATTCGGTTCGAAATATTCGCTTGCTGATGATCTGGCGTTAGTTATTCAGTTTTCAGAGATCTCTCCTCAACAGATAGAAACTCAGAAAGATAGCAAGGGTATATCAGATAATGTTATAAATTATATCGTAGACTTCGAAGAAAATCTGGGTGACATCAGGACTAAGGATACTAAATACGCTTATCGAGTTCTCTATTCGCAATTGAATGCGAATAGAATAGGGCAGGCTGACAAAGTTATAGAATTTGTATCTAGTGATTCCCCGCTAGCTGAGGGGTTATCAATACAATATGTTCATATTAAGGAAACAGAACGAAAAAAGTTTCTACCGAAAAGAATAGTACAAATGATGCAAGAAGAGGGTTACCTACATTTCAAAATGAATAATCACGTTGACTTATGGAAACAACTTGACGCAAAGAATCCTTCAAAAGGATTTGGGACAGACGTATCAGGACAATGGTATTGGTATGAAAAATGGGTAGATGTAGTTCGAAAGCACTGTTTTTCTAACTCTAGTTTGTATAAATAGGGAGTACTCCGTAACCATAAAACCGCAGCTCAGGGCACATTTCTGATAGCTATAATAATATAATAAGCGCTGGCTTTATATAGCTTTTGGGCAAAAACTATTGCACCCCATGACCAGATTGCGAGGCCTGACGTGATTTACAGGACCAAGACACAGCTCTCCATCGAGGACTTCGACTACCCCCCCCTACTGGAAGCTTAAGGCCAACAACCGGTGGGTCAGGCTTACCGAGATCATCCCCTGGGATGAGGTCGAGAGGGAGTATGCGGCCAAATTCGCGGACAACGGGGCCCGGCGCATCTGGCCAGGATGGCGCTGGGCGCCCTGATCGCTTCCGTCAAGTGGTTCCGCAACAAGGCTTTCGCCGGGCGGTATACCTTCGATACGCTAGCAGATGCCAGAGAGCATCCCGAGGAAAGGCTTATAAATCTTAACGAGGGGTGCGGGATCGACGAGGAGAAGTCCTCGCTCTCACCGGCCCGGCCCCCTCTTGAGATAGCCCACATATCAGAGCTTTTCGTAGACAAGTACAGCCTCGTCCGCTATGACTCCATCGGCGCCAAGGAGGATGTGATCCTGATCGGCAACCCAGGCAGGGGCAAGACCCACCTTGCGATAGGCTTTGGCATAGCCGCGGTCTAAAGGACATGCGGGTTCTGTTCACCAACGTCCCGAACCTGGTGACCGGGACTAAAGAGGCCATGGGCAGGAGCGTGGTCACGGCCTACAGGCGCAAGTTCGCAAACTTCGAGCTCGTGATTATCGACGAACTTGGCTATGTCTCCTTCGACAAGGAGGGCAACGAGATCCTCTTCAACCTGCTTTCCAATCGGAACGAGACAGGCTCGATGATCATCACTCGAACCTGGCGTTTAATAAATGTGAGGAAGTTTTCCACGACACCAACCTGACCGGCGCACTGGTAGACCGGCTCACTCACAAAGCCCATATATTGGATATGAGCGGGGATAGCTACCGACTAAAGGAAACGATGTCAATGCAAGGAAAGTAGTGGTACCCGATTCGGCTGGTTAAGTGGTTCCCTTTTGGGTTGACAGTAACAATTCGTTCGCTTTGGTGCTCCACGGGTCGCCTGACACCTCCGCATGCCTTCGGGGTTCCGCCCCTGTCCTTTGCGGCTGGTCTTCAATCATCTGAAGTTGTCTGTCGTCTGTCGCGCCCATGATTTCCCTTGGAGCGCCGGCTCCCGTCCGGGCGTTCCAACGTTCGGCTTACACGGTTTCGATGCGATTGACCTGAAGCGCCGGCTCCGCTCAATTCCGATCCCCAGCCCCATCGGCTGCTGCTACCCACAATCTGCAAAGAGTGATAAACGCATTGTTATTATTATTAGCATCCAAAATAGGTTTCATTACTACGATAACTCTGACAACCTTCGGTTTATCCAGAAAGATGCTATTCGTTTAGTTATGCAACAAGTATAGCTTTACGCTAAAAATCATGAACCACTATTCATATTCCTTGAACACTTTTTTGTCGTCTCTGGAAAAGCATTTGCTACTTTTCGAGCAAAATCCTCAGGAAATGCGTCTGGCAACTGGACTTCCTTTATTTCTGAAAGCTTGAGATGTGAGCTATCAAATTTGGCTCCAATGAAGATAGCAATAAAATGTGAAAACAAAGAAATAAAAGCGCTAACTAATGCTATCATAACATTCATACAAAACGAGTCCTTTCACTGTGGTTATCTTACAGCAAGTGATATTGAATCTGCAATAGTCCTCGAGAAATCAATATGCCTTCCATCAAAGACACCTTTTTTCTCACACTTTATATACAAAAGACCAAGTAGTTCATTACTACTTGGGTTGATGTTGTTTTCTTGGTTATCATTGTTGTAAATAGTATATCTATTCGAATAAATTCCAGCAATTAACATACTTTTTGGCTTTTTGACATGCTCTTCATGCGATCTTGGGTTATCTGGGTACTCATGTCTATCTAGCGATGAACCAACATCATTGTAGATAACAACTCTGTAATATCTGTTCGAATTAAGAACAGTGCAAATATTGTCATTGGTTGTGACAGGCAGGTAAGGTCGGTCTTCGCTAGCAATTAGGCTTGACCTACCGACAGTTACATACATTTTATTCGCTTCATCAAGTGAAGCTAACCTCACACAGCAAAAGATTTTTAAGTTAAACCTCCTTTCAAAAAGTAAGACGATCTGGTCACATAGACCATTAAAAAGACTTTCGACTGTAATGTCTGGTTGTCCTCCATCCCAGTGAAATCCTTTTATCTTTAATAAATGATAGTCCACTTGAGTCATTTGTTCACTTAAATAAAAATGCTGTCGCAGATACATGTCGTGAAAAATCTGTCGTGTTACAATAATAATTGTAACAATTAGAGCTGATAAAAATAATCCTACTTTAGCTTTATTATTAAGTGTAATACTAAAATAATTTTTCAATGACTCTACCCACCAAGGAGGATCTGTTAAAAAGACAACACCAAGTACAACCTGAGGCAAAAGCTTTAAGGACACCTTAATAACAGTACCTCGCACTCTATTAAAAACATTTGGTCGTTGTTCCCAATAATCACGTCCTGAGTGAAAAGGCAGAAAACTAGGTTTGTCATTTTTATTAATAAACCGACCCAAGTTCAACACCAACCCCCTCCCAATGCCATAACAACTAGCAGGAGTATAGCACAATACAAGAAAACATCTGATTATCTATAGGTTTTGCCAATGCCTACTAATCATCTGCATGCATATTGTTTATCTATTGGGTTGGTTAACCAAATGTAGCTCAATTATCGGATACTATACTTTTGCTTTTTTGAGGCATCGGTGGTTTGTGTGGTAGGAGACCTGCCACGGAGCTATGGCTCTTGCTGCGTTTTCTTTCCTCTTAGCCTTGTTCTTCGCTCTCCTCTCGTCCGCGGCCGCCTTCCTCTCCCCTGCGGTCGGCTCCGGCCTGTGCCCCGGCAGCTGGGGAGTGACCGAAGAGCACCTCAGCATGATGAGCGAGATCATGTTGTCGGTGTTCCTGAAGCCATAGGCCATCTTGATGGTCAGGTGTCAGCCGGGATCCTTAAGCCTGTCGCCTGCCGGCCCCTGGGGCCGATCTCGTCGGCCAGCCGCAGCGCCTCCCTCTTCTCGCTCTCGCTGTACTCCCTTGCCATTTTCGGTCTCCTTTCATCGGAACCATTATCGATTGATTTCCTGCGAAAGTGACTGTACTTTTTTTATACCACTCCACTGGCGGCCTGACACCGGGCCTCCGCGGCGTAACCAGGCGCCAGCCGGCAAAAACGAGCCGGGCGCGCCGGCATGATCGGCCCCGGGCCTTCCCGTGCCCCGCCCCGCCCGATCGTGCGCGGGACGGCCGGCCTTCGCGCCCCAGCCGTGACCCGTCGGCACGCCGACGCCTGGCGCGACGCCCGAATCGACGCCCCTTCCGCCTGGCCTTAAGCATCCACTTTCTTGATCATTGTTTGTTCGTTGTTTATTGATAGATCCAAAAATTCCTTAAATACTTATGTCTATTCTGTTAACACAGCCCAAAGTCAGGCGAGTCCAGGCGCGGCTTCGACATGGGCGAGGAGCGTGCGGCGATGATCGCCGCGCTCATAGGTGAGGGGCTCGCGCGCGGGCTTTCCCCATATGAGATCTTAAGTCGCCTGCGCCGGTCAGGTCGGCGTGTCGGTGTCCACCATGTACAGGATGGTGGAGGCCGGAGTCGGCGGGCTAGCCAACATCTCCTTGGAGCGTAAGGT
>JGI24702J35022_10001120_pt1 | contig 16637 bp, 13 predicted proteins | sample TergutTh196P4_FD_35022 | JGI IMG/M metagenome (IMG submission 35022)
CAGGCGACGGTCCAATGAAAATGATATGGTTATCCACACATTTTTGAGCAAAATAAGCGTTTTCGGCGAGAAAACCGTAACCGGGATGCACTGCGTCTGACTGTGTTTTTGAGGCTATAGAAATCAGTTTTTCAACATCTAAAAAAACAGGAATTTCGGATGCGTCTTCGGTGTTATCGAATATTATATCGGCGTACAAGAGGTATAATGCGTTGGGTTCAACAGCGGTTTGTATTACAACGGTTTCGATGTTCATCAAACGGGCTGTTTTCATTATCCTGATAGCTATCTCGCCTCGGTTTGCAATTAATATCCTTTTTATTTTCATGGTTTTGTTTTGGTTTTGCTATGATTCAGAAACGAATCATAGAATGTATTGTGGTTTTCAATTCGGGTTACATCAGAAAAAACGGTTGAAAGGGCAAAGGTAGGAAAGCTTTTTGAAAAAGAAAGGGAAAATATTATTTTGGAAAGATATTGATGATTTATTTACCTTTGTCGGTTTTTATATATTATACAATGATATATTTTCTTCCGTGATTGATATTCAAAAAATACGTGCTGATTTTCCGATACTTTCGCAAACCGTTTACGGCAAGCCGCTTGTGTACATGGATAACGGAGCGACCACACAAAAACCGCAGGTGGTGATTGATACACTGGTGCGGATGTACACCGACTGTAATGCCAATATTCACCGCGGTGTACATTACTTGAGCGAGCAGGCTACCGAGGCTTACGAGGCTGCTCGACGTACGGTACGCGATTTCCTGAATGCTGCTTTGTCGCAGGAAATCATTTTTACGCAGGGTGTTACGGCAAGCATCAATTTAGTGGCATTTTCGTATGGCGAGCGGTTTGTTGATCCCGGAGACGAGATCATTCTCTCTGTTATGGAGCATCACTCGAATATCGTGCCGTGGCAATTGATGTGCGACCGTAGAGGCGCACGTTTGCGAGTCATTCCGATTACCGGCAACGGCGAACTGATGATGGACGAATACTGTAAACTCTTGAACGAACGTACCCGGATGGTGGCCGTTACGCATGTTTCCAACACTATGGGAACGGTTAATTCTGTTAAGGAAATCATCCGTCTGGCGCATGAAGTCGGCGCGCATGTGCTGATTGACGGTGCACAGTCAATACAGCACTGTAAAATTGATGTACAGGATATGGGTTGTGATTTTTTTGCTTTTTCGGGACATAAAATATTTGGTCCCACAGGTATCGGCGTTTTGTATGGACGCAAGGAACTGTTGGACGAAATGCCACCGTATCAGGGGGGCGGTGATATGGTCGACTGTGTGCGTTTCGAAAAAACAACCTATAACGAATTGCCCTTCAAGTTTGAAGCAGGAACCGCCAATTATATTGATGCCGTAGGTCTTGAAAGCGCCATCCGCTACATCGAAGATATCGGTATAGATGAGATTGCTGTATGCGAACACGAACTGATGCGCTACGCCCGCGAACAACTGTCGAAAATAAAAGGAATACGGCTTTATGGAACTGCCGAAAACAAAATCGCCACTTTTTCATTTCTTTTAGACAACATTCATCCCTACGACACGGGTATGATTCTTGACAAAATGGGAATTGCCGTCCGTACAGGGACGCATTGCACACAGCCGCTGATGCAACACTTCGGTATTGAAGGCACAGTCCGTGCATCGATGGTGTTCTACAACACCCGCGAGGAAGTGGATTTACTGTGTAACGGTTTGGAAAGAGTTAAAGTAATGCTGGGATAAGTAATGGTTAATGGGTATAATCATTAACCATTAATCGCTAACCATTATTTTTACCAGAGCGGGTTTGGATATACTCCTTCTTCAGTGAGTTTTTTCAGGCGTTCGACCACAAATGAACGATCTTCCTGATAAGTAATTCCAAACCACTCGGCGGTACTGTTCAATACTTTTACCGTAGCCTTTTTCTCATTGATCAATTCAGTAAGCACTGTAGGAATATACAATTCCGATTTCATATTGTCGCTGTTGGCACGTATGAATTTCTCAAACGAAAGCCTTAGGTCTTTGAAATAAGCAGGAGTAAATCCCCAAAAATTCATCGATACAATCTGTTCATCAGGAAACGTATGATTCAGATCCTGTGAATCTTTATAACAGATTACCGTTCCGATACGCTTGATTTGTGTACATTCGGTTACCCGAGACAACATGCCGTCGCTGTCGGCTTCGCAAACGCCACGTGACACAAATCCGTAGTCAGACAATGTGCGCGCCAATTGATAGCCTACCATGCAATAATGGGTACTGTCGTTTTCAAGATGCGTCAAGTAAGTTGCCATCTGTTTGAAAGCATCCGCGCCATAAAAATCGTCGCCATTGATGACGCAGAATGGTTCATTGATCACTCCGTCGGCCATCAGTACGGCATGTGCTGTTCCCCAGGGCTTCACACGTTCGGGATTGTATACAACGCCTTGTGGCACAAACTCTATTTCCTGCAAAACATATTCAATTTCTATCTTTCCACTGTATTTCTTGAAAAATACCTGTTTAAATTCATCCTCAATATTTTTGCGAATAACCATCACCACTTTGCCAAATCCTGCACGGATGGCGTCGTAGATGGAATAATCGATAATGGTTTCTCCGTTAGGTCCGAGCGCATCTATCTGTTTCAGACCTCCGTAACGACTGCCCATGCCCGCAGCCAATACTAAAAGAGTTGGTTTTGCCATGATATTTTTGATCTAAAAACTGCGCAAAAATAAATAAAGAATACTTACTTCACAAATCTGAATGTTTTTTTACATATTTTTGTCGCGATTTTTTTGTCTAAAATGGAAATATTTGAAACCAAAGCAGCGATTGGCCAAGCCCTTCAGCGATACCGCACCGGCCGTGTTACTATTGGCTTTGTGCCAACCATGGGTGCATTGCATCCCGGACATATATCGTTGGTGGAACAATGTCGCAAGGAAAATGGTATTACAGTTGTCAGTATCTTTGTGAATCCAACGCAATTTAATGATAAAAGCGATTTTGTTAACTATCCGTATACATTGGAAGAAGATTTGTACAAACTGACATCTGTAGGATGCGATGTTGTGTTTGTACCGCCGATAAAAGAGATGTACCCCGAAGAGGATACGCGTGTGTTCGATTTCGGGATGCTCGACAAGGTAATGGAAGGCGCATACCGTCCCGGTCATTTCAACGGTGTAGCGCAGATTGTCAGCAAGTTGTTTGAGGTGGTTCATCCGGATAAGGCTTATTTTGGGGAAAAAGATTTTCAACAATTGGTCATTATCCGGCGTTTGGGTGTTATGATGAATTATCCTGTGCAGATTGTGGGTTGTCCCATCATTCGCGAATCCGATGGTTTAGCCATGAGTTCCCGCAATGTGCGGCTAACGCCCGAACAGCGGCAATATGCTCCGATAATTGCTCGTGCTTTATTTGCCTGCAAGGAAAAGGCGGACGTCATGCCTTTGGATGAGTTGAAAAAATGGGTAACGAAACAAATCGACAGTACACCTTGCGCGCGAACTGAATACTTCGACATTGTAGATCGCAATACACTGCAAACGGTTGCACAGTACAAGGAAAATACACTGCAAGGCTGCATAGCAGTACGTGTGGGAATTGTTCGCCTGATAGACAATATCCGGTTATAACGTTATATCATTAAAAAACATGCAAATAGAAATTTTAAAATCGAAGATACACAGGGTTTCAGTAACAGAAGCCAACATCAATTACATCGGGAGTATCACGATTGATGAGGATTTGATGGATGCCGCCCACCTGATTGAGTTTGAAAAAGTGTCGGTAGTGAACATCAATAATGGCGAACGATTCGATACGTATGTAATAAAAGGCGGTCGCGGAACGGGGACTATTTGCGTCAACGGCGCGGCAGCCCGCAGGGTAATCACAGGCGACACAGTGATTGTTATGTCCTATGCATTAATGGATTTTGAGGAAGCCAAAACATTCAGTCCCCGTCTCATTTTTCCGAATACCGCCACCAATAAATTAGTAAAATAGTGAATCCGAAGATTATTAAAGCGCTGCAATACATTCTTTTTCTACTTATAGGTCTTGTATTACTTTATTTTGCGTTCAGGGGCATTGATCTGAATGAGTTGATGTTGCAAATCAAACAGGCTGATTACCGGTGGGTGGCTATGTCTTTGGTTTTCTCTGTACTTGCATTGGTGTTCAGGGCTATTCGCTGGCGATTGCTCATTGAGCCATTGGGAAAATATCCCAAACTGACCAACATTTTTCATGCTATCAATATCGGCTATTTGGCCAATTTTGTATTTCCCCGTATCGGTGAAATCACGCGTTGCGGTATTCTCAATCGCACCGATCACATTCCGGTCGGGAAACTGTTCGGTACAGTCATTGTTGAACGCATCTTCGACATGCTGATATGTGCACTGTTATTGTGTCTCATTCTGTTACTTCGGTTTGACGTAGTGGGCAATTTCATCATGGAGCATATCATACGACCGGTGATGAACAGTATGCCGGGAATAGTGGGTATTGTCCAACTAATTGTGATCACTGTACTGGTGTTTCTGATTTTTTTTGTGAGCTACAGGTTATTGTGGAAAAAACTGTCGAAGACCGCTATCATGCAAAAACTCAAAAACATGATGCGGGGCGTACTCAGAGGTATCCAGTCAGTACGCCAGATACGGAATTTTATGCTGTTCGTAATTCTTAACTTTCTTATCTTTGCGATGTATCTCCTGCAAACTTACATGATGTTTTTTGCACTTGAAAGCACCTCATCGCTTGGTCTTGTCGATGGATTGTTTGTACTTGTGATCAGTTCGTTGGCGTTGATTCTGCCGGTGCAGGGAGGTATTGGCGCCTACCATTGGATTATTTCTATGGGTTTGACCATCTTCGGCCTCACCCGTGAAGAAGGAATGGTATATGCCACCATATCGCACTCGGTAACAGCTCTTTTATTTATTTTGTTGGGCGCAGTAGCGCTAATTTTTGTTTTTTATGGGAATAATAAGTCCACGAATTACACGAATGCACACTAATTTTTTCGTGTTAATTCGTGGGAAAAAAGAAAATGCAACGATTCCTTAACATTTTTGGGAATTCTGACAAACGGATGTTTCGCAATATGGGATACTTCGACGACCAGTCGGGGATCATTCGTCGTTTTCAACGCGAAAGCGATCATTGGGATACGCATTTGAAGAATACCCGACAATTGGTCATGGAAACCATGCAGAGGAAGAACCGTAAATCGGCTGCCGTGCTGGGGAGCGGCTGGCTGCTCGACGTGCCTGTGGAAGAAATGAGTCGATATTTCGAAAAATTGTATTTGTATGATATCCGGCATCCTGCGGCGATAAAAAAACAGGTACATCCGTTAGAAAATGTGGAATTGCGCGTATGCGACATATCCGGCTTTGCCCGCCCTGTGTATCAATATGCAAAACAATACTGCAACTGCAAAAACCGTATGCCCATTAGCATTATACAACCACAAACCACACTGAATTTAAGCAGTTTCGACTTTGTTTTCTCATGCAACATCCTGAATCAATTAGACATTTTGCTGATAGACTATCTATCACAGTTCTTCAAATTGAGCCATGAAGAAACCATCATCTTCCGCAGCAATGTCCAACAACATCATATCGACATGCTTCCTCGCAACCGTTCGTGCATGGTTGCCGATTACGAAGAAATCACCTTTACAACGTATGGCAGGGAAATTACCCGCAAAACCTCAGTACATCATCCCATCATCCAACGCCCGGACGTTAAAAGATGGACATGGGAATTTGATACCAAAATGACCTACTACAAAGACAAAATTACTTTTTTTGAAGTATTGGGATGCGAGATATGAATTGTACGGGCATAATGCTTTACGCCCCTATCTGTCCACCCGTGCGCTGCCTCCTTTCGTCAGTTTTTCTACTTCTTCAAGCGTAGCCATCGAAGTATCTCCCGGTGTGGTCATGGCTAATGCGCCATGTGCCGCGCCGTATTCAACTGCTTTTTGCGGGTCGTTGAAGGTGATAAAACCGTATGCCAATCCTGATGCAAAACTATCGCCGCCGCCCACACGATCGAATATTTCGATGTCTTCCCGGTGCATGGCTTCGTAAAACGAACCGCCTGCATAACAAATAGCGCCCCACGAATTGATGGTGGCCGATTTTACAGTACGCAGCGTGGTGGCAATGACTTTGAAGTTGGGGTATTGTTTTACGGCTGTTTCAATCATTTTTCGGTAACCTGAAATATCGAGTTTACTGAGTTTTTCGTCAGCGCCTTCAATTTCAAATCCGAGACAAGCAGTGAAATCTTCTTCATTGCCAATCATCACATCCACATATTTGGCTATTTCGTGGTTCACTTCCTGCGCTTTTGCCTTGCCGCCTATGGCTTTCCACAGCGATGGACGGTAGTTGAGATCGTAGGACACAATGGTACCGTATTTTTTAGCAACCTGTGTGGCTTCGATCACCACGTCAGGCGTTGTTTCAGACAGAGCAGCAAAGATACCGCCCGTGTGTAACCAGCGCACGCCGCATTTCCCGAAAATATATTCCCAGTCAATGTCGCCTTTTTTCAGTTGCGAAGCAGCCGTATTGCCTCTGTCTGAAACGCCTTTGGCACCACGGATACCAAACCCGCGTTCGGTAAAGTTAAGTCCATTACGTACTGTCCGTCCTACGCCGTCGTAGTTTATCCATTTAATGAATCGCGTGTCGACGCCACCCTGCATGATGAAATCTTCCACCAGATGTCCTACTTCGTTGTTGGCAAAAGCTGTGACCACGGCTGTACTCAACCCGAAACATTTTTTTAGGCCTCGCGCCACGTTGTATTCGCCACCGCCTTCCCATACATCAAACCGGCGGGCAGTACGGATACGCCCATTTCCGGGATCAAGACGCAACATTACTTCTCCCAGAGAGATCACGTCGTACATACATTCTGACTTTGGTTTAATTGGTAATATTCCCATGATTATCTATAAATTATGAAATAAATTTTTCTTTGGCCCTGCGATGAAATCCTTCAGATAAAATGGTTCGAAATACGCCGTATCTTCAAACCGTTTTTTGTTGTATGCCTGCAAAGCGGGTTGAATCATGTAGCGTGCCGAATGGGCAAATCCTTCAGGGAAAACCGCGTTCGGATGTGTTATGGTTGTACGGCATTTAGCGGCTCCATTACCGAAAAAAAATATTTGATACCCACCGAACCACTGCGCAAATGACTGTTCCGTGATGATTTCAGCCGAAATATTTGTTACTTGTCTACCATCCTTTTCATACAGAGCTGTATATACCTCCATGCGGCGGGCGTCAATCATCGGACACAAGAGTGTGGAGACAGGAACATCATGTTGCCGTACAAATCCCATGCTCATGGTTTGTAACGTAGAAACGGCTATGAGCGGAATATTTCCGCCATAGCACAAACCTTTGGCGGTAGACAAACCTATTCGTAGCCCTGTATAGGAACCTGGTCCTGAACTGACGGCAACTGCGTCTAATTGATTGATTGAAACATTACTTTCGCTCAGCAAATTATCAATAAACGGAGTCAACATGGTGGCGTGGTTGCGGCCTTCGGAGTTTTCCCTCACAGCAAGACAGTTGCTTCCTTGCGACAAGGCAATAGAGCACAATTCCGTTGATGTTTCAATATGAAGAATGAATGGATACATATTTATAAAATGAACTGCAAAGATATTGCATTCATCAATAAGTAACCGTATTCTGATTTTTTTTGTTCATGATTCCATTTATTTACCTGGAAACCACCTCTTTGAGTACTTTATTCAATTCTTTGGTAAGAAAATCAATTTTCTCATGACTCAGTTTGGTGCCGCTCAAAGCATTACTTAATCGTGTGTTCGACATAATACCCCTTGCACTTATCTGGTTTTCGAACCAATATGTCACAGGAAGTTCAAGAACGTTTGATATGCGCTCCAATACTTCTATCTTCATCGATTTATTTCGTATCATTTGATGCAGTCCCTGTTCGGTAACATCAATCCTGCAGCACAATTCTCTGATGGATATGTTTTTATGTTCCAATTCACTTTTAATCCGACTATAGTCCATATTATTAAACTATTACCAAATTACAACATTTCACTAAACAAAATTTACGTTCTAAATGAAATAAATATTTCAATCAGGATAAAGTTAAACAATATTTTGATATGAACATAATTTTTTGTATAGTTTTTTAGATAATAAAAAACAAAAGCTGAACTATTTTATTGAATATACGGATATTTGTTGATGATGAAATAGAGTCATGTTTAGATTTATTTTTTGAAAAGAATGTGGGCACACAAAACACATTTTAAATTTAAATTTAGTGTGCTATTTTTGCATCCCATAATTTTTCTTGTCTATGATGTCAGAATTTTATAAAATTCGTGCGCAACGTTTCGCAGAAGAAGAAAAAATCTGTGAGCGGCAAAACAATCGGTATACATGGTTGCGGTTGTTGATGATGGTTTCAGCCATCATATCAGGAATTGTCCTTTATCCTGTTTCTGCTTGCTGGAGCATGATAGTGGCGTTTGCGTTTCTGACCGTTTTTGCTATCATCCTGAAAAAACACATCGCCAGTATCGAAAGTCAGCAGCAAAAGGAACGCTTGAAAATCATCAACCAACAGGAATTCAAATGCCTCGAAGGTGATTTCTCTTCTTATCCGCCTGGTAGTCAGTATGAAAACGTAAAACATGACTATACGTCTGATTTGGATATTTTGGGCGTACATTCGCTGTTCCGTTACCTGAACCGTACCACCAGCCCGTCGGGGAGTGACATGCTGGCAGGGTGGTTGAGCCAACCTGCCGCTACAGCAGAAATTGAAGCCCGTCAACAGGCTGTGAAGGAATTGGCGGGGATGGTCGATCTGTTACAGGAAATGCAATCCATTGGGCTGAAACACAAAGATATTAGTAAGGAGCTTCCGGGATTTATTGAATGGCTGCAGGGTAATGCCGTTTTGTCGGGCAACAGAAAGTTGTTATGTACGGTGCAAATTTTGCCATGGGCAACAATCCCTGTGGTCATGGCGTCTGTAATTGGATGGATACCTTCTGTGATTGCATGGCTGTTGGTGATCGTACATTTTTCTATCTACGGATTGACGATACAAAAAATCAATCTTCTGCACCAGCAGGTATCCCGCAAAGTACAATTTATCAGTACATATTCCGAACTGATCGGATTGGTGAGTGGCTCAGTATTTAGTTCGCATTATCTTGTTGAACTTTGCGGCTGTTTTACTAAAACCGGCGCTTTACAACAGATACAGGCGTTAAAGAACCGCGTCAAAAAATTGGATTATCGACTGAATATGGCTTATACCCCGCTGAATATCCTGTTTTTCTTCGACTATAAGCATTTGGTATGGTTGGAACGGTGGCGTACCGGTGCAGGACAAAAATTACCGGAATGGTTCGATGCAATGGCTATGATAGAGGCTTTGTCGAGTTTTGCCAATCTGCTGCATAATCATCCCGGTTGGGTAATGCCCCGTATCAGAGATGAATATTTCACGCTCGAAGCAGAAAATATGGGACACCCGTTGATTATTGAGAGAGAGAGAGTTTGTAACAGTTTTTCGCTGAATGGTGCAGGACAAATTGCTATTGTTACAGGATCGAACATGTCGGGCAAAAGCACTTTCGAGCGAAGCGTTGGAGTGAACATGGTGTTGGCGCTGGCTGGCGCTCCCGTCTGCGCAAGCGCTTTTACCATCACCAACTGCCGCTTGTTCACATATATGCGAATAGCCGATAACCTGGAAGAACATACCTCATCGTTTTATGCCGAGTTGAAACGTCTCAAACAGTTGATTGACATTTCCAAAGACGGCGGGCAGGTGTTTTTCCTTTTGGATGAGGTGCTGCGTGGCACCAATTCGCGCGACAGGCAAATCGGTTCGATGGCATTGATCAAACAATTGGCGCGGCAACAGGTGTCGGGAATTATTGCTACGCACGATCTGGCTCTGGGTGAACTTACGCAGGAATTGCCACATCATGTTCGCAATTCACATTTCGACGTCCAAATCAATGGCGAAGAGATGTCATTCGATTACAAATTGCATCAGGGAATATGTACTAGCCTGAATGCCTCTATGTTAATGAAAAAAATAGGAATTGAGATCAACTAATAGAATAGTTTGGCACGGGATTTGTGCGAATTTATAAAATTGTAAATAGGTGCATTTTTCACGGAATATCTTTTCCTGATACAGAAATTGACCATCATTGAACTTACACATCATTGTGTAGTAAATGATTAAAAAAATCCGCCCGGCCGGGCGGATTTTTTCATATATACAACAAAAACATATTACATCAAATCGAAAAATTTTCCGCGAACAATATAACACGCACCAACCACACCAGCATTAGCGCCCAATTTGGATGTTTTGAATTTGACATCCTGATTCATCAGGTTCAACGAGTGCCGTTTAAGTGCTGTTTGTACCGGTAATTGCATGTAATCGTTCACAGCGGCCAATGTCCCGCCAATGATCACCAATTCGGGGTTGAAGATGTTGACTAACATAGCGATGTAGCGTCCTAACTTTTCGCCCATCTCTTCAATCACCTCAATAGCCAACATATCTTCATACTCGTTGATTGCCTGGATAATATTGTCAACAGTAACAAAATCAATATCACACATTCTGGTAAGCGACGAACTGGCACCTGCCCGCAGTTTTTCTTTCACCTTGCGTTCGAGCGCCTGTCCGGATACTTCTGTTTCCAAACAGCCTTTCTTTCCACACTGACAAATGATATCGTTATCGAACACGGGGCTGTGCCCAAATTCACCTGAATAGCCAGACTTACCATAGTATAACTGGCCTTTGCAAACAATTCCCATACCCAACCCCCAACTGATGTTGATCATCAATACTTCCTGTTCGCTTTTTACCACACCGGAATTGTATTCGCCGAAAGTCATTGCCCGTGAATCATTTTCGATGTAGGTTTTTACTCCGATTTTCAATTCAATAACGGCTGCTAATGGCTTTTCATCAAAATAAAAAAAACTGTAACTGAACCCTTCATGTGAATTGATCCGCCCGCCAAGACTAATACAGGCACCCACAATCGTTCTTCGCTGTATCTTTGAGTGATCGATGAAATGGTTGATAATATCGCAAAGCCGCTCTAATGATTCTCTGTTATTTTCCAGCAAATATTCAACATCGTCGGACAATTTTACATTTTTACCATCGGCGCTTTGCAGACCTATATTGACAGCAGATCGTTTCACCTCAACACCCAGAAAATAAAAAGCATTCGGGTTGATACCGTATATGCTTGGGCGCCGTCCTCCTGCCGTACCAATCTTTCCAAAATCGTGTACAACACCCTCTTCGAGCAATTCGCCTATGAGTTTGGTTACCGTGGGAATGCTGTACCCTGTTCCCTTACTTAAGCTGGGGATAGTGTTTTCGCCACTGATAGTCAGCGTTTTCACCAGAGCCTTTTTCAGGTTGATGGTTTTAAGAGCTGATAGCGAAATACTATCCGTATTATCGAAAAGCAGAGAAATACTCATGTATACATATATAATTTAATGTGTGATTTAATTTTTGCAAAATTATGAATTATAGTGATATCTTTTCAAAATTTTATTAAAAAAAATCTATTATTAAAAAATTTTATTAAAAAATTTTATTTTATAAAATAATATATTTATCTTTGCCCCGTTATTATATAAAATTTGTTTTTCAAATCATGTTGATATCGAAATGAAAGAATTGATTCCATATAAAGACCTGTATCGAAAGGAATTGTTGAATAATATCATCCCCTTCTGGGAAAGATATTCATGCGATAATGTTTTCGGTGGATACTATACTTGCCTCGACCGGCAAGGAAAAGTATTCGATACGGACAAGTTTGTCTGGTTGCAAGGACGGCAATTATGGTTTTTTTCGATGATTTACAATCAGATAGAATGTCGTCAATCATGGTTGGATATGGCTTTTCTTGGCGCTGATTTTTTAGAAAAATATGGCGCCGACACCGATGGGAATTGGTATTTTTCTCTTACCCGTGAAGGGCAACCATTGGTGCAACCATATAACATTTTTTCGGATTGCTTTGCTTGCATGGGTTTTGCCGAGTTGTATAAAGCTACGGGCGATAACCGCTATAAAGAGATTGCTTTGCGCACCTTCCGTAACATCCAGACCCGTTCGGCGAATCCCAAAGGGATGTACAATAAACTTTATCCGGGTACCCGCCCGATGAAAAGTTTTTCGTTGCCCATGATCTTGTGTAACCTGTCGTTGATTTTGGAAAAGGTCATTGGCAGCGACGAAGTGGACAAAGCCGTAAAACCGCTCATCCGCGAAGTGATGGAAGTATTTTACCAAAAGGATTACAGTTTGATTTTAGAACATGTGGCACCTGATGGCTCGTTTTGCGATTGTTTCGAGGGACGAACGATCAATCCGGGACACACCAACGAAGCCATGTGGTTTATAATGGATGTTGCCGAACGCTACAACAACCGCGAACTGATACAAAAAGCGACCGAAATTCTACTGTGTTCCATCGAATACGGCTGGGATGAAAAATACGGCGGTGTCTTCTATTTCAGAGACATAAAGGGCTATCCGCCGCAACAGTTGGAATGGGATCAAAAACTTTGGTGGGTACATATTGAAACGTTGATCGCATTGGTAAAAGGTTACAGGCTAACCGGAGAAAGCCGTTGCAAGGACTGGTTCCTGAAAATCCACGACTACACATGGTCGCATTTTCGCGATACGGAATACCCCGAATGGTATGGTTACCTCAACCGCCAGGGAGAGCCGCTGCTGACGCTCAAGGGCGGGAAGTGGAAAGGTTGTTTCCATGTGCCGAGAGGATTATTTCAAATATGGAAAACATTGGAAGTTGTATAAATGTTTATATGTAATTCAAAGTTGATTTTTTTTAATTTTAAATATCTTTATTTATGATTGTATTTCTAAAAAAAAGCAGAAAGAAAAGTGTATCTGCCGGATGGATACACTATCCTTGCATGACTACGTTAAGTCGACAATGCAAGAAGATGCTATTAGCGCTTCTATGCGCTTTTGCATGCCTTTCCGGCGCTTATGCTCAGATAGCAATAAGCGGAACCGTAACCGATGGCAATGGAGAGTCTTTGCCCGGTGTTTCCGTCGTAATAGCGGGAAGTACGACAGGAACAGTTACGAATTTTGAAGGTACTTACCAGATTTCGGTACCTTCTGAAAATTCGGTACTTGAGTTTTCATTTGTGGGTTTAAAAACGCAATCCGTAAGTGTCGGTGATCGTTCGGTGATCAACGTGATAATGACAGAGGATTTGACGGAACTGGATGAAGTCGTTATCGTTGGGTACGGCGCTCAGAAGCGAATACACCTGACCGGTTCGGTATCACAGGTTGGTTCACAGGAATTGATGAAAGCACCGATGCAAAACGTATCGAACATGCTTACCGGTAAAATTTCCGGACTGACCAGTATCCAACAATCGGGGAAACCCGGCGAAGACGGAACCATCTTGTACCTGCGCGGTTTAAATACCTTCAGTGGAGGTAACGGACCGTTGATTATCGTGGACGGGGTTCCGGGTGGGATGAATGACCTGAACCCGAACGACATTGAAACCGTATCAGTGTTGAAAGACGCCTCTGCCTCTATCTACGGCGTGCAAGGCGCCAATGGAGTCATTTTGATTACAACCAAAACAGGTAGTGAAAGCGCCCCGCAGATATCCTATGACGGTTCATTGATGTTGGTACAAAATACTGCTATGCCCGAATATCTGGATGCTGCCGGTTACATGTACTGGCACAATAAGGCGCGTGAAATGGACGGACTAACCCCACTTTGGACAGCCGATATTCAAAACCGTGTGATGAAAGATGATCCCGAAAGTGTTTGGGGACAAACTGACTGGTTTTCTAAAATTTTTAGAACAGGTTTGACCCAGCAACACAATGTATCAGCAACGGGAGGTACCGAAAAAGTAAGATACTATACCAGTATCGGCATCATGAATCAGGAGGGAACGTTACACAACACAGACCTCACACGGTATAATGTGCGTACGAATCTGGACGTCAAAGTCGCTAAAAACATGAAATTCATAGCCCATCTCTCCGGATACCGTACCGATACGAATTGGCCGGGGTTCGATATCGGGACGCAAACCGAATACAATCCCATTCGTCAGGCAATAGACGCTGTACCTATTATTAAATCGGATTTTCAGGACTTGCCTGTGGCATGGCAATGGGGAGGCGGTTATATAGTCAGTCCCTATGCGGCATTGTACGAGTCGGGCTATAAGCGTCAAAACAGATATAACCTTGATACAAATTTCAAACTGGAATATGATTTTTCCGATTTGACAAATGTATTGAAAGGTTTGAAGGTTGCTGTATTTGCTTCCTATAATTACAGTCAAAACGCATTTCTCAACCTCGGTCGTTATTTTCAGGTATATCGTGTAAACAACAATTTGGACGAAGGTGTCATGGGCGCGTCGGGCTACCCGCAGGGCAATGAATTTGTAAAACAATCCTCATGGGACGATAGTTGGATGCTGCGACCGCAAATTGAATATGCACGCGAATTTTCTGGCAAACATTTTGTTGGTGCAACATTTTTACTTGAAGAACGGAAAGCATTTTCGAGTTACGTGCTCGGAAGAAAAATAGGTTTTTATAGCGATAATCCTGTAGATATCAATATGGGTACGGAATATTTAGACGAGAGATGGGGTAAACATACAGAAGGTTCATATTCCAATTCCGGACAAAAATCGTATGTAGGCCGCCTCAATTACGCTTATGGCAGTAAATACATGGCTGAATTCGCTTTTCGTTACGACGGTTCCTACCGGTTTGCACCCGAAAACCGATGGGGTTTTTTCCCATCGGTTTCTGCAGGCTGGGTCGTATCGCAGGAAGATTTCCTGAAGTCTGTTTCAGCGGTTGATTTCCTAAAAATTCGCGCCAGCTACGGTCAGGCAGGTAATGACGATATAAGAATAAACGGCAGACCATTGTATTTCCAATATAACTCAACGTATGCCTTGTCGGCTAACAGTATGGCGTTAGGCGGGAAGAGCATCACACAATTTTATACCAATAATGCTTACGTCTATCGTTATTTGACATGGTCAACCACACACCTCTACAACGTAGGTTTCGATTTAGACATGTGGCGGGGAAAATTAGGCGTGGAATTAGATATTTTCTATCAATTAACCGCTGATATTCTGGAAAGCGTTGGAGCAAACTTTCCACCTTCCTTGGGCGGTTATTATCCGGCTGTGGAAAATTCTGGGAAAGTGGAAAACAAAGGTTTTGAAATCACCCTGAAGCACAGAAACCGGATCAACACAGACTGGAGTTACGGTTTAAAGGGTAGTTTTTCGTTTGCACGCAATAAAATATTGCATCAGGCCAATGCCGATAATCATCCGAATTACAGACCTCAGGTAGGCGTTCCGATGAATGTCCGCTATGGATACCAAGCGCTGGGGTTATTCCAGAGCCAGGAAGAAATAGATCAATATCCCAATGCTCCGTCGGGCAACATCAAATTGGGAGATATTAAATACAAGGATATAAACGGCGATGGTTATATCAATTCGAATCATGACTATGTGAAAATCGGTTATGGCGATGTTCCGGAAATTAATTTCAATCTCAACATGGAAGCATCATGGAAAAATTTAAGTTTATCCATGATATGGCAGGGTGTTGCGCGTTGCGATTATGAACTGTCGGGTGTGTACGATAGCGGAGTGACTTCATCCACCCGTTACACCAATTCATTTGGGGAAGGGGGTAATTCACCAAAATACTTGGTAGAAGACGCATGGACGCCTGAAAATACATCGGCGAGATTTCCGCGTTTGACTGCTACAGCCAACGGAAACAATGCATGGCGGTCTACCTGGTGGGTAATCAACGGTAATTATCTGCGCTTGAAAAATATGAATATCAGTTACAGCGTGCCTGCAAATGTATTGTCAAAAACGCCGTTTAGCAGGATTAACTTATATCTGGCAGGAACCAACCTGCTTACTATGAGTCATTTCAAGTGGATTGACCCGGAAAGTCCGTCGGTTAGTAACGGATACTATCCGCAACAAAAAACATACAGCGTAGGCTTAAATTTAACATTCTAAAAGTAGGAGAATCATATCATGAAAAAAAGAATCATTTCATTTTTAACTATAGTCGCTTGTTTGGGCGTCTTTTCGTGTACCGACGTGCTGGATTTGTACAAAACCGACGAGATTTCCGATCAAGCTGTCTGGACAGACGAAGTAGCGGCAGATATGTATATTACCGCTTCGTACAAAACCATTACGGATGTTTCGCAGGTGTTTTTCGCTAGCAATAACGCATATTATGACAGTTATTCGGATTTGATGAAATCCACATCGTGGGATCAATACGATCATCCCTACAACAGGGCGCTGTTGCAGGCAAGCGCATTTTCAACCGGAAGTGCAGGCGCCTTCGAATGCTGGGGCGATGTATACGTCCGTATCCGTCGCGCTAATGTGGTTCTGGATGAAATCAAGCGTTACGGAGTGAATAATT
>JGI24702J35022_10001121_pt1 | contig 16637 bp, 8 predicted proteins | sample TergutTh196P4_FD_35022 | JGI IMG/M metagenome (IMG submission 35022)
TTTGGAAAACGTTGATGCGTTTTTAATAGCGGCGACCATATTATTAAAGGTACGGAATAATGAGCCAAATTGTTCTTATGAATGCCAACCGAATGGTCTCCTGTAATGATGAATATTGTATTTTCAAAATTCGGCAGTTTAGAATAATCATTTATGAAATCCCGAATGCAGTCGTCTATATAGATAAATCCCGCTATTCTGTCTTTTACAGGTTGGAAATATTTTTTTTGTTTTGAATCTAATTTTTCAATTATTTTCTCTGTTTTTGCCTCGTAAAATTCTTTTAATTCTTTGTTGTCATTACCGAGCGGGTCATGGGTAGTGAGTGTTAAATACACATTTACGTTTGGTTTTTGACTTGAGGATGTTTTTAAATACGTCAAACTTTCTTCAAATAAAACGTGGTCGTAAAGTCCCCACCAGTTTGCTTTTTTCTTCTTTTTGAATGCACTCTTCTGTGGGAGAAAATTACTGATATGGTCAGGTTCTTGACGAGTTAGAAAATCCGACATACTGTCAAAATTTGTGTCACCGCCGTAGAAGAAGTTTGTGGAAAAACCATTATTTTTCAATATCGAAAACAGGGAATAGTGTTTGGGCATAATCCCAAATTGAAATCCTCTTATTCCGTGTGGAACAGAACCAATAACAGAAGGAACAACCCCATAAGTCCTTGGCGATGTACTCAAACAGTTTTTCCAATACAGTCCAACGCTTGCCAGCGAATCCAAATAGGGCGTAAAACTGATGTTTTTACCTTTTTCTTCCACAAGATAACTGCCCAAACTTTCGACAATGATAATGACAATATCCGGCTGTTTCTCCGACTTTTTAAAATACGGTGAAAGCACATCGGGAAACTCGGAACTTAGGCGTTCCATTGGATAATCCCAATGGGCAACATCTGTATTATTGTATAATGTAATATATTCGTTTAACAAACGTATATTTTTTTCTATTTTGTCGGGTCCATAAACAAAATAATTGATTGCTGAAGAAAAAAAATAAAAAGATTTTGACTCTATATAATTGTTTGTATATCGGTTTTCATCTCGTTGATAAAACAAGGTACAAGCGGATAAAATTCCGATTATTGCCATGCCTGTTAGTCCCAAAAGAAAATGATTAAAGATTTTTATTTTTCCTAATAAGCGTGGTAAAAACACAAAATAAGCGGCAACAACAACAATTAATATTGCGTCAATAAACAGATTAGATGAATTTTGTATTGTAGCCCAAATTTCGGAGACAGGTCTTACAATTAAATCTGTGCCCATCAAAACGTTGGTTTGTTTGCTGTAAATAAACAGTCCGATTTCCAATAAAATGAAGATTGAAAACAAAACAGACGCCAAAATCTGTGCAATTTTTTCTTTTAATAATCCAACAAATAGATAAAAAGAAAAAATGACAAGCGAATAAAGACAAAAAACAGCCGTAATATTGAAATAAGATTTTACAACCACCAAAAAAGATGCACAATCTTGGTATTTGCAAAATAAAAACGTCTCAACAGTATTGAGAATATAACCACTAAAAATAAAAATTAGTGCAAGAATCAAATATGACCTTGCTATTTTAGTGAGTTTGTGGTTGTTTTTCATTTTTTCTTATTATAAGACGTATCAATTAAAACAGGGTCTATTGCAAACCGGTGTCCTGGCATAATAAATCTGTAAGGAGCAATTTGGTATAAATACCAATCACCTAAGTCAATTGGTTGCATTTCACTGTTTTCTCTAAAGAAAGGAGGGACTTCTACATCTTTTGACCACACAATAAAAGTAAATTCACAATGGGCGTGTTTGCCTTTATCATTATCCGTGAACCAATGTTTATTGGAAACATGCAACCAAGGATCTCCGCCAGGGAAGGCACAATGCAATCTAACCCCTTTTTTTGAAAACATGGTAGCCTGTCGCGCAAGCCAATAGTCATCGGTGATACCGTATTTAAGATTTTCATCTGTAAAGCAGTTGTCAACAATTTCTGCTCTTTCCGGATAACAAGTAAAAAATTGCTTTAACCCGCTATTAAATTCTTTTGGCGGAAAATGAAATAGCAAATATCCCAGCATTAATAACGAAAACGTTGAATTTAACGCTACCCTAATCCATTTGTTTTTATCTAACCAATTACTTATTAAAACAACCGAATTGAAAGGCAACAAAATATAAGGGAAATAATTGTAACGCAAGGAAATGATATTGTCATAACTGCCTGCTAATATCGGAGTAAATAAAACTATGGGAGTAAAAAACAAGACAAAAAGTTCAAATGCAAACAAGGTATCAGCAGATTTCTTTTCTTTAATTAACCTGTATATTTTTACAAAAACATGAACAACAACCGCAAAGTAAGAAAGTATTGAAAACCAAGTAAGAAACATCACAAAAGAAAACGTAGTTAAATACGCGTGCATTTGTTCTGAGAAAACCGACCATGAGTCTTGAATGTATTTTGGAGTAATTGCTCCGTAGGGTTTGGTTAATGAAAAATAGGGATTGTTTTTGAAAAATATCCACAAAGCAATGGCTAATATTGTACCGATGGCCATGACTATCAACAATTTTATTAACATTCTTCTATCTTTATTAAAAAAATACAGTACGATAATAACCAAAGAAGCAGGAATTGTAAAACAGATAAAAAATAATTTATCAGAAGCACCGCTAAGCATAGATAATACGATGATAGCAATGAGTAGTTTCTGTGATTTTATATTTAGATATTTACAAAACAGATAAATACAAACCAACGACATAATAAAAGCGCTGTTATGCCAAGCATTATGGTTTAAAAGCGAGGCAATCCAACTTCTATCAATAAAAAAGAGAAACAGAAGTGATGCAAATAAGAAAATAGCAGGCGCAAATGTAGAAAGATGTAAATTTAGTTTTATTTGTCTAAAAATCAAATACATTATAAAAATAATAGCAAAATATTGTATCACAGAATAGCCAAAAGTTGCCGTAATAAAATTACCGAAGATGGCGTTTAAGGCGAAAAAGAGTAACATGTCGGGGAAAAAATTGGACGCTTGATTTAAAGTCCACCCGTTCAAACTGTATCCATCTTGGAAAAAATCTCTGTACAACGCTTGCAAATATAGTGAATCAGAAGAGAAAAATTGACTCAACTCCACATCCGTACGAAAAGCAAACCAACAAAGTAAGACAACCAACGCCACTATCAATGCCCACACTACCCAGCCATACGTTGCAAAAAATGTTTTTATTCGGTTTATCATGTTTATAAGATTTTCTTTATCAAAAAAAATATTCATTATGTATTATTTCAATATTACAACTATTTGATTATCACTATATTTTATTGTATGATAGAAAGAATCAAAAACCACAGGCATTGTTTCAATATCAACAATATCGGAATTAAAAATATAGTCGTTCAAATTAACATTATAGTAATTACATATGTAATAATAGCCAAAAGACCAACCTCCTTGTAAATTTATAGGTACTAATTTTCCGATAATAGGGTCATTAACTCCCGTATTTTTTGCTACTGGCGAAAGACCGATGGAATTAATAATTTTTATAGCATATTCTTTATTCGGTTCTGGAGGTAAAGATGAAGACAGGTCGCTTATTAATAATTCTGTTCTAAAATCATTGTATCTCTTTTGGTCTGCTAAGGCGTTTCCGTATGCAAAAGAAAACACAAAAAAGCACCAAATCAAAGCCATTGCAGGAAATGAAAATATTTTTTTTAATGAATAACAAATATCAACACTTAAAATTGCAATAAAAATACCAAAACCGTACATTGTTCTGGGGCCAAACCACATATCTTTTAACGCATAATATAATCCAAAACTTGCAAAAAACAATAAAATCAAGAAAAATAAGGTTAGAAAAACAGTGAGAACCTTATTTGTTTTTGAAAAAATCACTGATTTTATGTAAAATATTATTACAATCATAAAGAATAATATTTTGTGTTTTAAATTAAAATCACTGTTTATATTATTCACATACGAAAATAGATTTTTATGAATAAAAGAAATCAGGTCTTTAAAAGCGGGAATATCGGTTTGCACATAACCGGGAAAATCCACAGATTCCATAAATAATAATCGAAATAGAAAAAATGCGGTGATGTAACTGAATAAAGAAATTCCTAAAAAAATAAAATTGTTTTTGGTTGTAATTTTTTTATAATTCAGATTCGTAAAAAAGAGATAAATGGTTATCATCAAGAAAATTCCTGAGGCAGCCTGATAGGTCATAAACATCATTAATACCGATACTATAGAAGCCGTTAAAAATCCCCAACGTTTGTTCACAAAAAGAAAAGGAAAAACACTTACTAAAATAGAAAATGCCATATAAGGAGCGTCAAATTTATACGAAAAACACTCTAAAAAGTAGGGAGATAATCCGATAGGCAGTGTTGCTATCAAGGCTAATTTGCTACTTTTCCCACAAATTATTTTTACTAAAATATAGCCGGTAATGGCTAAAAATACACACGCTATCAGTTGTGGCAATGGCGAAATATCCGTTAAACGATTGGCAGTATGCAATAAAAAACTCAAATGGTCAGAAACATGTCGTGAAAATGCTCCACACATATCAATTCCTTCAATACTTCTTCGCATATCGTCATTGTAACTAAAATTTGCTCGAATTATACTGATAATGGCTACAGCATATATTACAGATAAAAAGAAAACGGAAGAAAAGAACTCCTTCTTATTAAATTCATTGTATTTTTTCTCAAAAACATTTTTTATTTTTTCGATTTTGATCATCTTTATATGATTTAATTAATTTATTCTTTTTAATTTTAATACTCCCATATTCCCTTCAAATTTTGACTGATTAAATTTTGTTGGTTCAAAATCGAATACAGACTTTACAGAATCTTTCAAAAACGAAGTGTACCATATTTTATGATATTCCAATTCTCTGTCAGGAAGGTTATTCATATCCCAATTCGCATTAGTTATTGGTTTGTATTTGAAATTTTTATCGAACTTAAGTTTTGTCATACAGGGTGCTGAAACTTCAAAATGAGCGAACTGTTCATTGCTATAAAGCATAAAATTTCCATTTTCGTCAGAATAAGTATTCCAAGCAATGTTCCACCATTCTGTCCAACCTCTTATGACCGCTCCTTCGATGGTTTTTTTAGTTTTTTTGTCAATGATTTTTCCTTTTAGTACAAAATTATTGTATCCCAAATTGTTATAATAGTTTACAGGTTTTTCTTTTCTGTTTTTTGATTGATATTCTGTAATCTTTTTTATTTCCTCCGCAACGGGTTTTACGGTTCCTATTATGGTGTATTTTCCGTCTTGGGTTGTGGTTGTTCCTTCGTGATTCAATATTCCTGTATATGCAGCCTCAAAAGAATGCTCTTTTTGTATTAAATCTTCTTGAAAATCCCACCAACCAAAACCCGCAATTCCGCAATCTATGGCATATTCACTTATCTCTTTGGCAAAATTTGCTTGATGCGCGTAGGAAACAGAATCATTATCTGCGGGCAGTGCAATTTCACCTATCATCAGCGGTTTGTTGATGTATTTGCTGTACCAGTAAATTTCATTTTTCACTCTCAAAGGATGATAGGTATGAAAACAAACAAAATCAACAGGAGAGATGGCAGGATCCCATTCAAAAACTTCAATCGGTTCCGAAAATCCTATTGTAAATAATTGATTCGGTGCATTTTGTCTCATCATTGTTTTCCATTTTAATTGAACCTCTCGTGCCGACATTTTACTTCTGTTGGGTTCGGGGTCGAAATATAGAGGTTCGTTAAAAAAATCGTAAGCAAAAATAGTGGGATTTGTACTAAATCTTTTCAAAATTTTTATTGTAAAATTTTCTACTGATTTATCGAATGGAGGGCTTAGCAAGAACATGACTCTTAAATCTTTTTCGGTGGCAATCCGTATAAAATTTTCAAATCCGGAAAGAATTTTTTCATACTCTTCGTCCACAGAAAAATCTGAATAAAAATATTTACCTTCTTTTTCGCTTCCTCTATCGAAAGTAACTCGCAAAGAATTAAATCCCATCTCTTTAATCAACTGAAAATGCCCTTTTAACTGTTCTTCTGTTTCTTGTTTTGTATGATATTCAAATTCTCCGGTTTTTTCATAGTTTAAATACGGAGAAACTACCAATTCTCCTTCAATATTTCTAAAAGAAACACAATAATTCAACATCACCGGAAAAAACTTCTCATTTTTCCATTCAAAATAATTTCCATTCAGATAAATAAAATCTGTGTTAGATAAATCAGGTTTAGGTAAATAATAATATAGTTTTGGTTTGTTGGTTATTTTCCATATATATAACAACTCTCCGTAATTTTTCGATTTTTCAGGATTGAAGAAAGGTTCCCAACCAAGCACAGCGCAATTATGATCTAAAACGACCACCTCTTCTTCCGAGTTTGCAATAGTATAAAGAGAAACTTTTTCACATTCATTAAAAATGTATGTTTTATTTCTAATCAAAAAGAATAGTAATAATAAAAGAAATACTGAAGGATAAACGGTTTTCAGATAATAGTTCCATTTTTCGGTTTTAAGTTGTTTGAGTATAAAGATTGAAGTGTAACAAATTGTGATAATGGAAAGCACGGTAATTGGAAGAATCGTATCATATCTTAAAATAAACGATCTATACGGGCGATACCCGCCAAAAGGCAGTAACAAGATGTAAATCAGTGTGAAAACAATTAAAAATCGATATAACCCAAATACTTTTTGTGTTTGAATATCATTTTTATATTTAATATTAATAATGATATAATTTGATATAAGTATAAATAAAAGTATTGAATATGATGTGGTTGTAAAAGATTTTAAAATTCCTTTCGGTAAAATGAGATAGAGTTCTTTTAAAGATAACTGGATTTCGGAATACGCCTCATTGTAAGTTCCCAGAAAAGTTGAATACAAGGCAATGAATGAAATTGGTACTAAAAAAAGGTAATTTCTCCAACTTATCGTTTTGATAGCACAAAATGTTCTTTTATAAAAAGAATTATGCTTCTTATTTTTCCAATTTTTATAAAAGAAAGAAAGAAACAAGATGAAATTTGTAATTAAAATGATGGGAGAATTTAAAGGTCCGCTAAAACAGGCAATTAGGGCAATCATTATCCATAAAATAATCATTATCCCATTCATTTTGATAATTTTATGATGTAATAATTCAAAAATTATGGGAATATAGTATAATAACAGGAAAATTAACGGTAACGCATAAAAGAAACAATAACTAACATACTTGTCCATGATTCCAATTTCATGGGCTAAATATTTGCCATTTGTTTGAAAAAAAGGTATTAAAAGCGCAGCAGTAGTGAGAAATTTTAGCGAAAACACTTTAATTTTTCCGTTGATAATAAAAGTTAGTAATAATAAAATGAAAATTTGTATAACTATTTTAGCAATAGCAGAAGAAAAATATACACTTTCTATCGGGTCACAAAAATTTTGCAATATTTGAGGTAGTTTTCTAAATGTTTTGTGCAAAAAATAATGGGAAAAGAATCTATTTGCTCCTAAATGTTTGTCATTATTTATAATTGTTTTGATACCGAAAGGATCTTCAAATGTTTTTTGAACGGATGGATAGGGTAAAACCGATTCTGCGATATCACCATCTAACGGCGCAACTAAATATTGGTTAAAACTTTTTGATAAAGCAACCAAAATAAAGATAAGCAAAACACTATAAAAAAAGATTCTAACAGTTTTATTAATTCTCATATAAATTCATTTTTTTGGTTATTCATTTTCAAACTCATATATTTCATCCACAATATACACAGGTCGTCCTTTTACTTCATCAAAGACATAACTGATATATTGTCCAATCAATCCGGTTACAAAAAGTTGAATTCCAGCGAAAGCACTCATAAAAATAATTAAGGTGGTATAACCGGGGATGGTTTTTCCGAGTATCCACATTACCAAAGAAAATAAAATCAATATAATTGCGAATATACCGAAAATCAATCCTGTAATAATTCCTAACTGCAAAGGAAGTTTAGAAAAAGAAGAAATTGCCGTAAATGATAGTTTTAAGAGTTTAAAGAAAGAATATTTACTTTTGCCTGCAAAGCGTTTGGGCGCTTCATACGCTATTGTAGTTTTTCTAAAACCCACTAATTGTATAATTCCGCGCAAAAATCGGGTGCGTTCTCTAAAATCGGTTTGCAATATTTTGTACACTTTTTTAGAAATCAAAAAGAAATCGGAAGCATTTTCGGCAAGTTTTACCGAAGAAATACTGTTTACAAACTTGTAAAACAGTTTTGAGTTTATTTTTTGCATCAATCCTGCGTCTTTTCTATCGGTTCTTACCATATTCACTATTTCAAAACCTTCTGCTTTTTTCTGAAGCATTTCGGGAATCATAGCAGGTGGGTGTTGTAAATCGCTGTCCATACAGATAACGGATTCTCCACAGGCATGATCAATACCGGCAAGCATCGCCGCCTCATGCCCAAAGTTTCTCGAAAAACTGATAATCCTGATATTTTTGTCAGAATCTGCAACATCCTTTAATATCGTTAAACTGTTGTCGGTACTGCCATCATTAACAAAAATAATTTCATAACTAATTGATAGCATTTTAAGTATTTGTGACAAAGATTGGTAAAACATCATCACGCTTTCCTCCTCGTTGAAAACGGAGGCAACTATCGAGCAATTAATCTTTTTAAAGGTATTTTCCATAAATACAAATATACTAGGTTGCGAAAATACAATTTTTTACTTTAAATACAAAGTCACAGTTATAAAAATTCAGGGCAAGATTATCTTCGTTTTACTATTTTTCCTCTTTAAAATACTCTTTTTTTTTATTCTCGCGCTTGGAATTCTCAAACTTTCATATATTTTTGCCAACAGTTTCTAATAGGAAAAAATAGTTTGAAAACCGCCACTTAGAGAAAAAGGTAATCGTAAAAATATAATGAAAAAAAGTATATACTTCTTTGCTTGTTTATTAGTGGTAACAGTAGTTTTTGCGCAAGAACAGGACACAATATTTTCACACGAATTAATATTTGAAGATTTTTTGCAGCAAGAACAAGACACAACTGCTTTATCAGATTTTCAAGATGATATGTTGAAAGAGATGGATGCGCTACTTGATTTGTGGTATATTCAAAAACAGATGGGAAGTATAAATATGGGCGCACTCAACGACAACAATGAGGGAGATTGTTTAGTAGATTCTGTAGTATCAAACAGAATCCAAAGTTTGCATACAATAGTTCCGTTAATTTATAATAGAGAGATTAGAAACAAAATTGAGTTGTATGTTTGTAAGAGACAGCGAACCTCATCTATTATTTTAGGACTTTCTCAATATTACTATCCCTGGATGCGAGAGATTTTCGACAAGTACGATGTTCCGGAAGAACTGATCTATTTAACTATTGTAGAATCTGCACTCAATCCTAATGCGGTTTCTCGTGCGGGTGCTACAGGTATTTGGCAATTTATGTATGCCACAGGAAAAGCGTACCAATTGGAAGTGAATACTTTTGTAGATGACCGCCGCGACCCCTTTAAAGCAACCGATGCTGCCGCGAGACACTTGAAAGACCTGTACAATATTTTTAACGATTGGGGGCTTGCCATTTCTGCCTACAATTGTGGAGCAGGCGGGGTGCGGAAAGCAATTGCGCGTTCAGGCGGTAAAACTGATTTTTGGAACGTAAAATCTTTCCTCCCAAAAGAAACTCAAAACTATTTTCCTTACTATATTGCAGCGCTATACTTGGCAAACTATCACCTTGATCACGGCATTCCCTTTGCCGAATTAACAATCCCTTTTGCGGTGGATACGGTTATGGTAAAAAAAGAACTCCATCTGCAACAAGTGGCGGAAGTTTTAGAAATTGATATTGAAGAACTTAAAATATTGAATCCGCAATATAAAAGACTAATTATTCCTGCCTATAACGATCCTTACCCTATGCGTCTGAAGTATGCTGATATTTTGCGTTTTATTGAATTAGAAGATTCTATTTATAATTATAAATATGTTGAATTGTTCTACCCCGTAAAAGTATATGAGGGATTATTTACCGGAACCCCGGTAAAACAAGCCGATTATAATAAGGTATATCATATTGTAAGGCAGGGTGAAAATTTAACTTCTATTGCCAATAAATATGGTTTGTCGGTAGTTGAGATTAAGAAGATGAACAATTTGAGTAGCAATGCAGTAAAATCGAAACAAAAACTGTTAGTGGGTTATGAATATTTAAAGAAACCACCTCAAACAAACAATGAGCAATTACAAGACACCACCTATTTATCTATTCCTGATGTTGATTTAAAATCAGATACTCCAAAATCTGCAAGTGCGATTACTCCAAAACCTGCCGAAAAACAACCTGAAGTATATATTGTAAAAAAAGGAGATACGTTAGGCGCCATTGCTTCAAGATATGGCACAACAATACGCAAAATAGCTGATTACAATAATTTACAGAATATCAATAGCCTTAGTGTTGGGCAGAAGTTGAAAATTTTACCGTAATATTATTTTTACTAACTTCCGTTCTTATTTGTGTTTTTTTATTCAAATATTTGATTATTGATATTTTTTAACTTAAAAATTTTTAGAAAATGGTTCTGAATGTGATAGAAATATATTTTTTTGCATTGCATTGCAGCACATATTATAACGTTACTTTCACTTCAAATTCTTCAAACCCCTCAATAATATCTCCAACTTTTACATCATTAAAGTTTTCGATATTCAAACCACAATCCTGTCCGGCAACTATTTCTTTTACATCATCTTTAAAACGTTTCAGGGAGCCTAATTTACCGGCGTAAATTACAATTCCGTCCCTAATAAGTCGTATCCTGGTATTGCGTTGCAGTTTTCCGTCTAACGCCATGCATCCTGCAATATTTCCCACTTTTGTAATTTTAAATACTTCACGAACTTCCAAGTTGCATAATATTTTTTCGCGAATTTCGGGGGTGTGCATACCGGCAATAGCATCTTTAATTTCGTTAATGGCGGTATAGATAATTGAGTAAATTCGGATGTCAATTTGTTCCTGTTCTGCTAATTTTCTTGCTCCGGGAGAAGGTCTTACCTGAAATGCCACAATAATGGCGTTGGATGCAGATGCCAACAAAACGTCGCTTTCGGTAACTGCTCCCACCGATTTGTGAATTACATTTACCTGCACTTGCTCGGTTGAGAGTTTCAACAATGAATCTGATAGCGCTTCTATGGAACCATCTACGTCTCCTTTTACGATGATATTCAGTTCTTTAAAATCTCCAATGGCAATTCTTCTTCCAATTTCGTCTAAAGTGATATGTTTTTGGGTACGAAGTCCCATTTCTCTGGCTAATTGTGCGCGTTTTGTTGCAGCAATACGGGCGTCATGTTCTGAAGTGCACACTTTGAGAATATCTCCCGCTTGTGAAGCGCCGTTCAATCCGAGCAACAATATGGGAGTTGCAGGTCCGGCTTCTTTCAATGGCTGATTTCTTTCATTGAACAACGCTTTCACTTTTCCATAATAATTTCCCGCTAATATAGGATCTCCAATTTTGATAGTTCCGTTTTGTATTAATACTTTAGCAACATATCCTTTTCCTTTATCTAATGAAGATTCTAAAATTGTTCCGCTTCCATGTTTATTAGGGTTGGCTTTCAAATCTAACATTTCGGCTTCAAGGAGTATCTTTTCAAGAAGCGTATCAATGTTTGTTCCCTGTTTAGAATTAATCTCCTGGCATTGATATTTTCCACCCCAGTCTTCCACTAAAATATTCATATTTGCCAATCCTTCTCTAATTTTTTCGGGGGCAGCATTAGCTTTATCTATTTTAGTGATAGCGAACACCATCGGAACGCCGGCTGCCTGCGCATGGTTAATGGCTTCCACCGTTTGGGGCATTACCGAGTCATCGGCGGCAATTACAATGATACACAAGTCGGTAACTTTTGCACCACGGGCGCGCATAGCGGTAAATGCTTCGTGTCCGGGCGTATCTAAAAAAGTAATTTTTCTTCCATCGGGTAGATTCACAAGATATGCTCCAATATGCTGTGTAATTCCACCCGCTTCTCCTGCAATCACATTCGTTTTACGGATGTAGTCAAGTAAAGAAGTTTTGCCGTGGTCTACATGTCCCATCACTGTGATAATAGGATGACGTGGAGTTAAATTATTTGGATCATCATCTTCTTCAATTTTAGTCTCATCGGTTTCAACTCCAACGAATTCCACTTCAAAGCCAAACTCCTCAGTGAGAAGCGCAATTGTTTCCGCATCCAATCTTTGATTAATAGAAACAAAAAGCCCGATACTCATACACGTAGAAATAATTTGAGTTACAGGAACATTCATTAAAAAGGCAAGGTCATTGGCAGTAATAAACTCCGTAACTTTCAGTTTCTTTTGTTCTTGCATATCTAACATTTCATTCTCTATCATTTCTGAATGGATTTGCGCTCTTTTTTCTCTTCTGCGTTTGGATGTTTTAGATTTTCCAAGCGGTTCCAGGCGCATCATCGTTTCCTTAATTTGACGTTGAATATCTTCTTCCGAAATTTCTACTTTTGCCGCAGCAATTTGTTTTTGCTTGTCATCATCTCCACGTTTTCCAACATGTTGTTTGATGCGTTTGCGTTTACGTTTTTGTTCAGCGTTATTTTTCTCTTTAACTTGTTCTTGTGTTTCTTTTTTAGGTTGTTCTTTCGTTTTAAAAGTATCTAAATCTATTTTACCTACCACCACAGGCGAATCAACTTTAATATGCTTCGTCTTAATATGTTCAATTTCAATTTTTGGTTCTGTTTTTGGTGGATTAATGGTTTTAGGCTCAACAATATCAGCTTTAACAGGAGTAGATTTTTTTATTTCTTCCGGTACTTTTATTTTTTCTTTTTCTTGTCCTTTTCCTTGTCCTCCTTTTTTGTTATGATTTTGTTTTGCAGGTTTATTCTTTACAGGTTTATTTTTTCTTTCAAATTGGGAAAGATCAATTTGTCCAACTTTTTTAATTTTTATAGAAAGATCTTCAACAATAGTTTCAATATGCTCAGGTTTTGAATCTTTTTTATCTTCAATAGGAGCAAGTACAGTTTCTTTTTCTTCAATTATGGGTCTTTCAATTTCTATAACTTCAATAATAGGAGATGGTTCAGTAATTTGTTTTGGTTTTCTTTCAATATGTTTGTTATTTTTTGGTATTTGAGTAGTAGTTTTGGTAATTTCTAAAGGTTTTTCTTCAATAGGAGCAATGATTACAGGATCAGAAACGGGTATTTCAATAGTTGGTTTTACTTCTTCGGCTTCCGCTTTTGTTTTTTGAAAAACGCCCATATCCAATTTTTCTGCTTCTTCTTTAACTCTCTTATCACCAAGAAATTCATTTAATAGAATTTGACAAATATCAGGGGAAATTTTGGTATTAATATTGTCAATAATGTCAATATTATATTTTTTTAGTGAGGCTACTATTGCAGAAGTAGCCACATTAAATTCTCTTGATGCTTGCCCTAATCTTGTAATTTTCTTTTCGTCAGTCATTTTTTTATTTTAAGAATTAAAGATTTTCAATTCATTGTTTTCACTAATCATTAATCACTAATCACTAATCATTAATATCAAGTTCTTTTTTAATTGAAGAAACAAACTCATCTACAGTTTCTTCTTCGAGGTCGGTTCTTTGAATTAATTCTTCTCGACTTAATTTAAGTACGCTGGTAGCGGTATCGCAACCAATCGCCTTAAAAGCATCTATCACCCATTGGTCAAATTCATCGCTAAATTCATTTAAGTCCACATCTTCTTCTTCTTTAATATCATCTCTAAACACATCAATTTCGTAACCTGCCAATTTGCTTGCTAATTTAATGTTATATCCACCTTTTCCAATAGCTAATGAAACTTGGTCAGGTTTCATATAAACGTTTGCAGTTTTGTTATCTTCATCAATTTCAATAGAAGTAATTTTTGCAGGGCTTAGAGATCTGGTAATAAGGAGTTTGATATTATTTGTATAGTTAATTACATCAATACTTTCCTTTCTAAGTTCGAGGAAGATGCTATGGATACGGCTTCCTTTGACGCCAACGCAAGCGCCAACGGGGTCAATTCTATCATCGAAAGATTCAACTAATACTTTAGCGCGTTCTCCCGGAGCGCGCACTACATTTCTAATAGTGATGAGTCCGTCATATACTTCGGGGATTTCTGTTTCCATTAATCTTTCCAGAAACAGCGGGGAAGTTCTGGAAATAATAATTTGAGGGGATGCTCCTTTAATATCTACTCTATGAACAACAGCAGAGATTGGGTCACCTTTTTTATATTTATCGGAAGGAATTTGTTCGTTTTTAGGTAATATGAGTTCCACTCCATCGTCGTCCATCACAAGAATCTCTTTTTTCCAAACTTGACTCACTTCACCGCTTACTAATTCTCCAATTCTATGTTCATATTTTTTATAGATAAGGTCTTTTTCATATTCTATTACTTTGGTAATCAAGTTTTGTCTTAGCGCTTGAATTTCACGGCGGGCAAAATCTGAAAAACGTACATTTTCCATAACTTCTTCTCCTACTTCAAAATCGGGTTCAATTTTTATGGCTTGGGAAAGCGAGATTTGCGTAAACTCGTTTTTTACATCTCCATCTTCTACAATTTCCCGGTAGCGTTGAATTTCTAATTCGCCTCTGTCCACGTTAACAATTACTTCAAAGTTTGCATCGGCGCCAAATTTTTTTGTAAGAGCGGCGTGGAAAATATCTTCCAATATTCTCATCAATGATTCTCTTTCAATGTTTTTAAAATCTTTAAACTCGGCTAATGTTTCTAATAAGTTTAAACTTTCTTCCATGATATTATTATTTTTATTATGTTATTTTTCAAATTTATATCTAAAAAAATAAGGGCTTTTGCCCCCACTTTTGCTTTCTTTTAACAAAAACTCCCACCGGTAGTAGTGAGAGTATTGTAGTGTTGACCAACCTGGATTCGAACCAAGACTGACAGAACCAAAACCTGGAGTGCTACCATTACACCATTGGTCAAGTGTTTGTTTTGAGGCGGCAAAGATATATTTTTTTTTTATTATTCATTTACATTATAAAAAATTGGTCGAATAGAAGAACGTAAGTGCTGTATGATAGAAATATCAATTTTTTTTTCCAACACTAAAAAAGTTCAAATCCAATTTATTATAGTAATAACATACTGATAAAATCGTTTTCTATAAATTTGATAAGAATACACATTTTTATGAACAGTTTTGGGACATCTTTTATTCTAAGCGATTACGGTGGCACGTATGATCCTTATATAGGAGGTGTCATTACAGGTTGCCCTGCTGGTATAGAGATTGATTTTGAGTTTATTCAGAGTGAATTATTCCGCCGCGCCCCTTCCCAACACCCATACTCAACGCAACGCAGAGAAACAGATATAGTAGAGTTTTTGTCAGGAATTGACAAAGGTAAAACCTTAGGTAAACCTATTGAATTTAGGATTCCCAATAAAGATCTACAACCCGACAAAGAGATGTTGAATATTTTAAAGCCCTCACACGCATCCTACACATACAAGATGAAATATGGCATTACGGATAATTCTGGAATTGGCAGAGCCTCCGCAAGGCAAACCGCATGTAGGGTAGTGGGCGGAGCAATTGCAAAACTCTACCTAAAAAAGTTTGGAATTGAGATTGTAGCTTGGGAAGAAGTGAAGTGGAGAATGTGGGATGGAGATTGTGGGATGGAGATTGCGAAGCAAACTAGCAATGACGATGGAGATACACTGGGGGCATTGGTACAATGTGTAATTAAAAATTTACCTGCTGGACTGGGCGAACCTGTGTATGATAAATTCGATGCGAGATTGGCGTATGCCATGCTCTCGATTAATGCCTGCAAAGGTTTTGAAATTGGAAAAGGATTTGTCGCTGCAAAAATGAAAGGATCTGAATATAATGACGTTCAAAACCCCGATTTTTCTTTTCAAAGTAATAACGATGGCGGTGTGCAAGCAGGAATTACTAACGGGCAAGAGGTTTATTTCTCTGTTGCATTCAAACCGATTCCTACTTTACAAATGGAACAAAACACCATTGATTTTGAAAGAAATCCTGCAACTTGCTTTGGAAATAAACGTAATGACAAATGCGTTGCTCCGAGAGTTTTACCTGTGATAGAAGCAATGGCAGCATTGGTAACGGCAGATTTTATGGTACAACTTATGCAGAAATATCCACCACAGGAAACTACTCAAACTGAAGAAATAATAGACAAATAGTTAAAATATAATTAAAAGTATAACCACTAGCTCCCTCTCACTTTACTTTTCGCTTTAAGCAATTGTTTTTTAAGGGCGTTAATAGCGCCATCGGTGGCTTCTTCAAAAGTTTTGGCTGTTTTTTGGGCAATAGCGTCATATCCGCGTATTTTTGCCCGAATATCTATATTTTTGTTTTCCGGTTTTTCTGTATTTTCTAATTTCAGACTAACATCAAATCCAATGATCCCATCATGAATTTTGGATAGTTTTTCTAATTTTTCAGAAATAAAAGTTTCTAATTTTTGGTCTGCTTTAAAATGCACCGAATTAAATGTAATGTT
>JGI24702J35022_10001122_pt1 | contig 16634 bp, 13 predicted proteins | sample TergutTh196P4_FD_35022 | JGI IMG/M metagenome (IMG submission 35022)
GTTTAAAAAGTTTGTGTAGTTTTGTGAGTATGTATGGAAAAGTAACATCAAGAAACAGATAAAACATAGTGTATAAAAAAGGTTAAAAAGTCAGGTAATTATTATATGGAACAAGTAAGGAATAGACGTTTGAGCAAATGAAAAACAGTTTTATCAATAACTGGACAAATAGTTGAATGCATACAAAACATGTTTTGTACAAAGCACTCCAAAACATGCTTGAACTAAATCTTCAATTTACATAATATTAATTATCATCAACAACATATACAGTGTTAATTTTCACATTAGTGATGATGGTTAATAATGCCTCAAGATAATAGGAATATTGATATCTTTGGATTATTGTCAAAAGATACTGATACCGTTGAGAAAAAGAAAAATCGAGAAATACTCTTAGCACAAACAGGTGTGAAAGATGTTTTTCAGGATGGTAAAATCAGCATTAACAGTTATACCTGTCTTGGTGTACAGTGTAAAGAATGTATCAAAATTTGTCCAACAAATGCTTTGTACTGGGGAGGGGGTAAAATTGCAATTATAGATGATTTATGTGTTTATTGTGGTGCTTGTGTTTTAAACTGTCAGGTTGATGACTGTATAAATTTGGAACGCAAACGGGACGATGGTACAGTTGAAAAATTTAGCAAATCTAAAGATGTGTTGTTATTTCAGAAAAAAGCAAATACTAATAAACGGATTCAACGGATACATAGCGTTGTTTTAAAACCACAAGACTACTACAATCAGTACCCAAAGGCTAAACAAAAATAATAGTTAAATAGACGTTAGTCTTAATTATTTGAGCCCTCTTATATTGGCCGTGTAGGTGTTAAATGATTCAAAAATTGAGTGTTTGAGACATAAACATCACACATGTGTATCAATAAAATATGTATTTCACCATCAAGTATTAATTGTGACAAGATCTACTATAATATAACTTGTTAGTGTACTAAACACATACGTGCAAATAAAAAAACAGTGCTTATCTATTCAAAGAACATAACTCTTAAATTATTCTCATAGGCATCAATAAAATTGTTGCTTTGACAGTTTATATCTTTAAAAAATGCAGATATTGCATGAGTCTGATAAAGTGATTGTTTTAAGGTAGTTTAGTACTAAATCTTATATTGAGCATAAGTTATATGCATAATATAGTTTAAGGAGAAATAAGATAATGAAGAATAAGAAACAGAACCCGAACATGAAACTTGTAACGGCTCTGCTTCCAGAAGCTTATCTAAATGGTTTAGATGATCTAGTGAGAGCAAACATGTATCCAAATAGAAGCTGCGCCATACGTAATGCTGTACGGGACATGTTAAAACAAGAATTATGGGGAAACAAGAGTCATGGAAAAACAAATGCGGGTGATGACCGCATTAGGTAAGTTTGGTTAAATTCCAAAGTTTACGTGTAGTTTCTACAGGGTTTTGAGCTGAAATAATTTCGCGCCCAACAATTAAGTAGTTTGTACCAGCTTTAATTGCATCTTCTGCATTTCCACCTTGAATGCCAACACCAGGCGAATAAATAGGCACTTTTTCACCTAATATTTGATGAATTTCACTTATTTTTTCAGGGATTGTAGCACCAACTACAGCACCATCTGCTTCATAAAGAATGTTTTTCCGCGCAAACATCAAATATTGTGGAGTAGGATTACCTGTAGAGGGGTCTATAATTGTTTGACCATATCCTTCAATTGCACCTTTGTGACTCATGTATGTAAGTAAAATTACACCTTTATCTTGTTTATGTGAAGTCTCAAAAAGTGGTTTTAACCCATCTTCCCAACCAATAAAAGGATTAGCAATAATTGCGTCAAACCCTGCAGCATAATAATAGTCAGCTATAATTTGATTAGTGTTACCGATATCATTAACTTTTGCATCCATTATCGTTAATAGTCCTCGGTTATGGATTTTCTCCACAAGGTTTTTCACTCCATCAAACAGGCCAAGAGGTAAAACAAGATGATTGTTAAATTTTACCGCACATAAATATGGATAAATTTGGTCTATCATAGTTTCGGCCTTATACATTATTTCTAAATTATTACGAGAATTTTGGAAGGGAAAGTCTAAAGCTAAAACTATACGTGACTTGTTAGTTTTAGCAATTTCTTGAATTTTAGATTTAAATTGCAATATACACCCTCAACAGTTCTTATTCACATTCATCCATTAAACAGTTTTTATTTTATTTTACGTGAGGCTTAAATTTCTGAAGCCTCTAACATTGTTAAACAACAATCCAAACGTAATTGGAATGACAGTTTATGGGCAAAAATATAACAGAAAAAATATTTGAAAAACACCTAGTCGATGGCAAAATAAATACAGGTGAAGAAATCGGCTTAAAAATTGATCACACATTAACTCAAGATTCAACTGGAACCATGACCTATCTTGAATTTGAAGCCATAGGCATTCCACAGGTCAAAACACAACTCAGCATAAGTTTTGTAGACCACAACATGCTCCAAAATGATTTCCGCAACGCCGATGACCACCGCTATCTACAAAGTGTTGCCGCTAAATACGGCATAATCTTCAGCAGACCAGGCAACGGTATTTGTCATCAACTCTATCTTGAACGTTTTGCCAAACCAGGCTTAACCCTGCTTGGTAGCGACAGCCATACACCCACAGCAGGCGGTATGGGAATGATAGCCATCGGCGCAGGCGGACTTGATGTTGCAGCAGCAATGGCAGGTGAACCATTTTATCTTGAAATGCCAAACGTATATGGCATCAACCTAACAGGCAAACTCTCACCATTCGTATCAGCAAAAGACGTTATCTTGGAAATTTTAAGAAAAATAACTGTAAAAGGTGGCGTAAACAATGTCCTTGAATATTTTGGTTCTGGGGTTAAAACATTAAGTGTTCCTGAACGCGGAACAATAACTAACATGGGAACTGAAACAGGTGCCACAACATCTATTTTTCCCTCAGATAAAGTTACAAAACGATTTTTAGCCAGTCAAGAACGAGAAAATCAATGGACTGAACTTAAAGCTGACAATAATGCACGATACAGTAAAGTTCTTGATATTGATTTATCACAAGTTGAGCCACTTTTAGCTATGCCTCACAGTCCCGACAATGTTAAAACTGTCAGTGAATTAGAAGGAACCCCTGTTGACCAAGTCTGTATAGGTAGTTGCACCAACTCATCGTTAAGAGATCTAAAAATTGTTTCAGCTCTATTAAAAGGCAACAAAATTCATGAAAACCTCAGCTTAACAGTCTCAGCAGGCTCACGCCAAGTAATGGAAAACCTTGCAACTACAGGTGAACTGGAATTTCTAATACAATCAGGTGCAAGAATTCTAGAAAACTCTTGTGGTCCATGCATCGGCATCGGGCAAGCCCCAACCACAGGAGCCGTATCCTTACGCACTTTTAACCGTAACTTTAAAGGCAGAAGTGGAACCCAAGACGCAAAAGTTTACTTAGTAAGCCCCGAAACCGCAGTAGCAGCAGCCATAACAGGAAAAATTACAGACCCCCGCAAACTGGGTGTATACCCACAAATTACCCTACCAAAAAAATTCATACTAAACGATGCAATGTTCATCCCTGCAACCACAAACCCAAGCGTCAAAACAATCATGGGACCCAACATTATACCCCTACCACAATTCCAACCCACACCATCAAAACTTGACGGTGAAGTACTACTCAAAGTCGGTAATAACATAACAACAGACGACATCCTCCCAGGGGGAACAGATATAATGTCCCTACGTAGCAACATTCCAGAAATCAGCAAATATATCTTTTACCACATAGACACAAACTTTTATCAACGTGCAATACAAAAACAAGGCGGCTTTATTGTAGGTGCAGAAAATTATGGTCAAGGATCCTCACGTGAACATGCAGCACTAGCACCAAAATACATCGGAATAAAAGCAGTTATAACAAAATCATTCGCACGCATCCACATGGCTAATTTAATCAATTTTGGAATTCTACCACTTACCTTTACCAACAAACAAGATTACGACAACATAAACCAAGGTGACATACTTGAATTAGAAACAAACGAATTAGCAGAAAATCTTACACTAAAAAATAAAACCAAAAACACAGAAATCAAAGTTAACCTGAATTTAAGTAAACAGGAAAAAGAACAAATCAAAGCAGGCGGCAAACTATCAGCCATTAAAACTAGACAAAAATAAGAGAAAAATCTCTTACTTTTTAAATAACACTAAAATTTAGCATTAACTATTATTTTAACTTTTTTATTTACGTAATTATACGTTTTTTGCATTATTATTCACATATTTTGATTGTTTAGTAGTGTTTATGTACGGTTTAAAAATACAAAAATAATAAGGCTAAAGTCTACTAAACTATAAAACATATTAAACTAGTAAATTATGCTAAAAATTAACTTAAACCCAGTTCAACTAATCTTCGTACGCTATTAACTTCTACACTTTTTGTGCCTAACAAAAATCGTGTAAACTTGGAATCCGCTTCAAAACCCATTGTAATTACAGTATCACCTTTAAAAGACAAAGTTACAGTCATACCCTCACGTTGCAAATCTTCAGCTATTTCTTTAACCATTGGCTGCACATTTCGCACTGTCCGCAAACCAATAACACCACGCCCAATTGTATCAATCACACCTTTTTGAGGTTTATTATTCTCCTGTACACTTGAAATTATATCTTTTATAAACTCTTTATCTTTAGCGTTCACATCAATTCTTTTATCTTGAACAACAATTTCTAAAGCTTCAGTGTCGTTTTGACTTACTTTTATTTTGCCTGACTTGATGCTTTCAGCTAAAAAAGTAGTCAACAACAAACATATTCCCTCAAAAATAGAAAAAATTATGTGTCGGGTTCTGCATCTGTAGTGTATACTATATCTAAAACTATTGCACCGTTAATTTTTATTTTCATCGGACCAGTTTCTAGTGTTAAATCTTCAAAACTTAGTTTTATGTCAGATTTTTTTCCTGCGAGTTTATCCATAATTGCAATTACTGTATCACCCATTGATTCAGCAGCTTTCCCCAACCCATGAGAAGCTGTCTCTATACCTTTTTGTACTGTTTCTTTTTTATTATCCATAATAAACACCAATACAAAATGTAGATTATTTTAGAAATAAATACTTAACTGATAAATTTTGGAAAAAACACCCATCAACAAACCATATTAACCATAGCAAACCACAATTTTTATTTTTGCACCTTTTTGGACAAAAATAACACGCTTCTTCACAAACCACACAAACACACAAAACCAACATCAGATACAATATTTCCATAAGAACAAAACCATCTACAAATATAACATACACTACCAACTACCAAAAAACCAATCAACTAAACACATACAAAAAATGTAAATTAGAGCGAGATAATGTTTAAGCGATGATTTTGACCGAAAAAAACACAGTTTCAGAAAAATCAACAATAAATAATGATGATTGTAAAAATTTAGAAATTGGACTCGACTCAGTAGAAGTAAAGAATAGAAGAAAACAATTTGGTTTTAATGAGATTTTAGAGAAGAAACCTAAACGTTGGTTACAGTTTATTAAAAAATTTTGGGGCCTTACAGCTTGGTTGTTAGAGATAATTATCATTTTATCACTTTTTTTGCAACGTTATACTGATGTTTACATTATTATTAGTTTACTTGTTTTAAATGCAGTGTTGAGTTTTGGGGAAGAAATTAGGGCTTCAAAGGCGGTGGAATCATTGAAGGAGAAACTTCGGGTTAATGCTCGTGTTTTAAGAGATGGTGTTTGGAGTGTTTTGCCTGCTCGGGAAATTGTGCCGGATGATGTAGTGAGGGTTAGATCAGGGGATTTTGTGCCTGCTGATGTGAAGATATCATGTGGTTGTCTTGAGGTTGACCAGTCAGCTTTAACTGGCGAGTCATTTGGTGTGGAAAAAAATGTTGGAGATGTTTTGTATTCGGGTTCGGTTGTGAAGCGTGGAGAAGCAAACTGTGTTGTTATGTCCACTGGTGTTAATACGTATTTTGGGAAAACTGTTCAGCTTGTGCAGTTAGCTAAGCCTAAGTTGCATATTGAAGAGGTTATATCTAGTGTTGTTCGTTGGTTGCTTATTATTGTGTCTGTTTTAGCTATAGTGGCACTTGTTTGTTCTATATTTAGAGGGTTTAACATTATTGATGTGTTACCGATTCTTTTGGTTATTTTGTTGTCAGCGATTCCTGTTGCGTTACCAGCTATGTTTACAGTTAGTATGGCACTTGGCGCAAAAGAATTGTCCAAGAAAGGTGTGTTAATAACTCGGTTAAGTGCTACAGAAGATGCTGCAACTATGAATGTGCTTTGTGTGGATAAAACTGGGACAATAACTAGGAATAAATTGTCAGTAATTAAAACTTTGGCTTACAATGGGTTTGATGAAAATGATGTTGTTTTTTATGGTGCGTTAGCGTCTGAGGAGGCAAATAATGATCCGATAGATTTTGCTTTTATTGAAGGAGCTAAACATGAAAAGTTGTCTGTTGACTCGTTTATTCAAACAAGTTTTGTGCCGTTTGATCCTAAGACACGGTGTACTAAAGCTGTAATACAGAAAGATAATGAAAAATTTATGGTTATGAAGGGTGCTGTCAGGGTTGTTGGTGAGGCTTGTGGGTTGATTGGGATAGAAAGAGAGCAGTTTTATGAGCAGGCGGAGGAGTATGCGTTAAAGGGTTATAGGACTTTGGCGGTTGCTAAAACAGATTGTGTTGGAAAGTTTGGGCTTATTGGGTTAGCGGTTATTTATGATATGCCTCGGTTGGATTCGAAGCAACTTATACATGAATTAAATGAGTTGGGTGTTTCGGTTAAAATGCTTACTGGTGATGCGTTGCCAATTGCTAGGGAAACTGCTAAAAGTGTTGGTTTAGGTGAACGTGTAACTTTGGTTTCTGGTTTAAAGGTAAATGTAAAAGGAGAAGAATTGTTTTCTGATAGGGAAGTATGGGAGAGTGATGGTTTTGCAGAGGTGTATCCTGAAGATAAGTACACCATTGTTAAGTGTTTGCAGGATAGTGGGCATATTGTTGGGATGACTGGTGATGGTGTGAATGATGCGCCTGCGTTGAGGCAGGCTGAGGTGGGTATTGCGGTGAGTAATGCTACAGATGTTGCAAAAAATGCGGCAAGTGTTGTTTTGGTCAATGAGGGTTTGACAAGTATTGTAGATTTAGTTAAGAATGGTAGAGTTATTTATGAACGGATAAGTGCATGGATTTTAAGTAAAATTATAAGAACTTTGCAGGTGTCTGTTTTTACAGTGTTAACGTTTTTGTTAACGGGAGATTATGTGATTTCAGCTTTTGGGGTTATTTTGTATTTTTTCTTAACAGATCCTGTGAAAGTTGCGTTATCAACAGATAAATTGCAAGGTTCAGATAAACCTGCTACATGGAGGGTAGGTGGGGCAGTTAAAGCGTCAGCTGTTTTGGGAACACTTATAATTGTTGAGACTATTGTTTTATTGTATCTTACATTTAGCTTGTTTAACGTGTCAATCAATAATCCAGCAATATACACTTATACTTTTGAGATATTATTGTTTTCAGCATTGTTTCTTAACTTTAATGTTCGTGAGAGAAGACCATTCTACAAGTCGATGCCAAGTAAAATTCTTACAACAACCATAATTGCAAGTTTAATTGCAGGAATCATACTTGTCACTGTTGGAATACCAAATCTTACAGCAGTACCAATCACACAAACTCTATTAATTCTTGGACTTTCAGCATTCTTCTCGTTTATAGTTAACGATTTAATCAAAGTCTTCATAGTACAAAAAATCAAAATACAATGGTAAATTAAATTGTTCAAATTAGACATAACAGTTAAAACCACAACTGCAAATACATAATAAAGAGAAAAATGAAAATTTCAATTCGTTACTTCACAGTACTACGCGAATTAACAGGCAAAAGAGAAGAAAAACTCACTTACTTAGACCAAAAACTCACTGTAGACACAGTTTTAAAAACATTATCAACCATATATGGCAACCCATTTACAGACTATGTATTTGACACAAATGGACAAGTTAAAAGTTTTCTACAGTTACTCATCAACGGCACCAATACAACCACCCTCAACGGAACCAAAACACCACTACAAAATGGAGATACATTAATAATTTTACCACCAATTGGAGGAGGCTAAACCAACAACCACAAACATTAAAGCGGCAAAATTCCGCCCCAAAACATTGTCTTTTTACGCATCAATTTAACATATTCTTTAAGCGTAGTAATTTCAGCATCAGTTAAATCATCCAAATGATTAGCAAACAATTTTTTAACATGTTCCTCAGGAACCTTTACAAAAAGCACATCACGCTCAAAAATATGCCTACCAGCAATAGGTTTATCCATAGATATAGCCACTTGCTCACCAGCTTTAGCTTCACCTACAGCCTTACCTTCATCCTGAACCTGTTGAACCTCACCAAGATCAGAACTATCTTCTACACGTAAAAGCGACACTTTTGGCTTTATCCGACCACTCTGAACCTCAACACCTACAACCAAAGGCTTAGCCCTACGAAAAACACAATCAGGCAACACCATTAACTTACCAGGCTTAACAAGAACCTCAAACTCTTCCTCACTTTTACGCTCACGCTTCTCCTTAACCCATTTAAGATAATTATCAATAAGATTATAAATTATTGGATCACGAAAAATTTTAACACCCACAGCTTCAGCTTCTTCTTCAGCATCAGGCAAAACTTTCACACCAAAAGCTAAAATAGCACCCATTAAAGGATCATGCTGCTTAACTACAGACGCCTCAACAACATCACGTTTACTTATATCACCCACATCAGCACTTCGAACTTGCACATTATTAGCCTTAAGAATCTCAGCCATAGCCTCAAGTGAACCCAAAGTATCCGCTTTCGCAATAACACCATCAACCTCTTTAGTAATTCTAACCCTACCAACTTCTTCAGTAATAAGATTACAATACTCAGCTACATCCTCACCTTGCGGTACAACAAGCAAAGGAGCACCAGCCAACGCATTTTCAAGATCAGAAGCAACAATTTTCACACCAGCACTCGCATGAACAAAATCCACACCAACAAATTTATCCCGCGGATCACGCATTTCATCCAAAGGCTTAGGCACTAAAAGCGTACGAACACGAGCAGAAATTGGACCAAACTTACCACCAACCACAACCAAATCATCCCTACACAAAGTCCCATCATAAACAATAGCATTCAAAGTCATACCCAAACCAGGCTCTTCCTTCACCTCTAAAACAGAACCCTTTGCAGAACCATCCGTTGTCTGAAGCCTCTGCTTTAAAAACTGCTGCGTTAGACCAACAAGCACCATAACTAATTCAGATAAACCCTCAGCTGTTTTAGCACTTGTAGGAACCAAAGCCACATTCTGAGTAAAATCACGAATGTGATCAAAACGATCAGTTTTAAAACCTAACCTACTAAAATCACCCATAACATGATACAAACGATTATCAACTTCTTGCTGTACAAAACTAGACTGCTTAGCATAAGACCGCAAAAACGGTTCACCCTGTATTGGCTTCCAACCAGGAACACGATCAATCTGATTAACCGCCACAATAAAGGGAGTTTTACGTACCTTAAGAATCTCAAGACACTCAAAAGTTTGAGCCTCAAACCCACGTAAAGAGTTAACAACAAGAATTGCAATATCAGCAACACTACCACCTCTACGCCTAAGGTTAGTAAACGCCTCATGACCAGGTGTATCTACAATAAGCAAACCAGGAATCTCAATACCAGTTTTAAAAGTAGACATATATGGACCAATAAGCTGCGTCAAAGTTTCAACGGGAAAAAAACTAGCACCTATATGTTGAGTTATACCGCCAGCCTCACGTACATGAACATTGGTTTTACGAAGTACATCAAGTAACGAAGTTTTACCTGAGTCAACATGACCTAGAACACAAACAATTGGTTGACGAATTGACACAACATTTTCCTTCCTAAATAAATTTGTAAACTTGAAAAATAAAATAGATAAGACAAATAAAAACACTTCACCTGTAAACATAATTATTCATGTATAAATACATCATTTAACAAAACAAAAGGGTTAAAAGAAAAAACGTTTAAAAACAAGAAAACTCCAACCCAGAACAATAACCCCAGCTTACGCACATATTCTAAAATTTTTGCAGATTTAGCTCTTTCAAGTTCACAAGTTACTTGTTGAAATTTCAATAGTGCACCAATAGGATATATTTTCACAGATAAGACATTTTATGTGTTGTACATAAAGTTAAGCATAGCTTTCCCTAAAAAATTTGATGACCCCATCAATCATCTATGGAACTAACACAGATTTGACTCTATACTAAATTATCCATTCTAAAGTGGCACACTGCCAAAAAAAACACAAACAAAAAAACTAGGATAAAACCTGCCCCAAACCCCTACCAGAACTATAACAAAAAACAAAACAACCCTTACAAACAAAACAACACCAACACAACAAACACAAAACAAACACACCCAAAATATAAAACACACCCCAACCCAACACCCAACAACCATCCACCCCAAAAACACAACCACACTAAACACTACCATCTAAATTTAAAAAACCAAAAACATAAATCCAAACATACAAAACAATTATATCATAGTTTAGACATATTCAATATATTGTTTAAAAAAACAATCAACAAGATGGAGAAACTAAAAATGGTTAAAAAAATCACGTCTTGCAGCCTTATAATTTTATTTCTATTAACAACCTTCACAATTATTGACATTAAACCCACAACTGTTTCTGCCATTAACACATCTATAACCTGGGGTAATCTAAACAACTACGCCTTTAATTCAACAGAATTTCCAAAACAAGCAAAAGTCTGCCAAGCCGTTAATAGCATGTTTTATGGCAGCTGGTTTTGGTTACCTGCTGATAGTTATGGATACTATACCCAACCCGCCTATGTATATGACGCACTTGAAAAAGTAGCTGACCCCTACAAAGGCGTAGATTACACACATGTTTTTTGGGTTGGCGACTATAACCCCTCTTTAGCTGCCAACACTTTAACCCCTTATGGTCAATTAGGTCTCTTTACCAACGTTACAGGTTCTTATGTTTGGGACAACGAAATATACCCACGCACTACAGCATATGGCGATAGCAAACACTATTTTACTTTCATGTGGACCTGCGTTAATGGCGGTCTTTATTGGAATAATAATGTTTGGCAAAACGTTTCAGGCATAACTTGGCCTGCACCCGCACCATACTACGGTACACCCCCTCCACCCTATTATTTCCCTCCTCCACCCAATTATCCCCCCAACAATCCATGCACAGGATATAGTGCTTCAAATAGCACTCACATGGTTGGGATGCCTTTAGCTTGGACCGGCACTGCCGGCATGAGTATCGATGGTCATAATAATCCATCAGGAGATTACACATTCATAGGTTGGGAAAACACTTCACCCTTTATGGGTAATAAACCCACTGCTTACTATACCAGTTACCCTGATTTAGAATATTCTCACTTCATTTACTACTTCTACGTCCACGCAACAAACTATACTTATGGGCAACGTCCAACAATAAATGAAGCACTCGATTGTGGCGCAGAAATGGCCTTCGGAAAAAAACCGGGTAGCTATTATTCTTTTGATTTTGATTCGTCTGTTCTTAATATGGGTGAGTGGTGGCATCCTGATGGCAACACAACTATGTGGCTTTATTGCAGGTTGCGTGTGCTTGGTAATGGAGATATGAGATTGCCCCCATAACATTGTAAATGGTGATATTAATGATGAAAAAATTTAAAATATTTGGAATATATGGAATTTATTTACTAGTTTGCACTTTATTTGTTTCAGTTTACGGTGTGAGGGTTGTAACGGCTGTTGAGGGTTTTTCTGCCGAAGACAAGTTACCATCTCTTTTGGGTGATGTTTTGGGGCTTGACATGTCAAAATATACAATATTGTGTGATGGTTTTAGGACGCGTTCTGAGTTTGGGTTTGAAGTGGAGGATGGCGGTTTTTTGCTTGTAGATGCAAAGGGCGGTGTAGTGTCTGGACGGGGTCGTTTTTACAATGGCTATCCCGACTCAATTAACATTAGCCCCCAGAATGGTTCTTTGTATTATGCGATAGAACCTCCAAAAGGATCGGTTGAAAAAATGAAAAATATTTATGAACGTTATACTATTTTTGCCCAAAAATACGAACTAGTCACGTTGGATAAATCTGTAGTTTTTGATTTGTTAACTAAAACACCAAGTAATCTTCCAAAGAGTTATTTGTCTTCTGCAAAAGTATCTTCAGACGATATGATACTTGAAGTATCAAAAGAAGGTTTCGCTTTTGGTTGTTCTATTGATGGCTTTATGGTTCAAAATAAGGGTTGGGCTATCGCTTTCACAGATAAGAAAATTGTTCTTAGCGATACTTTTGGGCTTTATAGTTTTTATGATTTAGGTATTTTTTCTAAAGAAGAGGTTACGAACTTTGCGTTTGATTTAGCTAAAAAATATGCTAATGCATTATTTGTTGAGTCTGAGGTTAAACCTGATTGGTCAAATATGCACTCCGAGGTGAGTCTTGGAATGATTCCAGGTCAATTTGATAATAATAATTTAAATAATGCTTTTCTTGAAGTTGGGGTTGGTAATGTTTATAGTGTGGAACGAGACCCTACGGTTCTTTACCCGTTTTGGTCAGCCATTTTTTACTTTAACTCATCTATTGGCAATATTGATGGTATTCAGGTTGGGGTTTGGGGTGATACAGGAGAGGTTGCTTATTGTTATGAGCGAGGGCACTTAGGTAGTGTATCTTATCCTTCTGATGTAACTGTTTCTGAGTCCACGGGTCTTGATGGTAGGGTTATTGCAGTTATTGTTGTGCTTGTGTTGTTGTGTGTGGTGTGTGTTGTGGTGTTTATAAAGAAGAATCGTTTGTAAAAATGTGTGGAATGGATGTGTGTGGGTGTAGAGACAATGGAGTTTATTCACAGGATAATCCCATTTTACTAAAAAACCCATAGGAGTAGGTAATATCTCGGATTCTCGCCATATAGGTCTATGTTTTATGCGATAGCATAAAATTTTGAAAGCTGCAATTTATAAAATTATTAGGCGAAATTTCCAAGTTATTTTTAAACGATTGAAAATTAAATGTATAGTTATGTATTGCAACATCACATTATGAAATTTAGCACATATTTTTTATGAACTAAATCTAAAAACTATGAGGGTTTTCACATTTAGGGAGATAAGCTATTTTTCGTAATTTTACTGCTTTTAGCGTTTCTTTCTGGAAGACAATTTTTAGCATTACAGTTATAAATATGATAAATATGACCAATGACACATGCCATTAACTCATCAAATACAAACTCCAACCCACAACTCTACACCAACCAACACCAACAACCACCAACACTGCTTTAACCAAACAAAAAAACACAACAAATAAAAAAAATTACAACTATAATGCTAAGTCGTTTTATATTTGATTTGGTGGTGTTAAATTGGGAAATTTCTGTTTGGGAAACGCAACATAATGATGTTTGCAGGGTTGTGGATTAGTAATTTACGACTATGATGAAAAATCAAACTTAAAATGCTAACCAATATTTTAGAAGTAGTAATGTACTACATGTGGCTATAGAAAAACTATTCAAAAAAAATAGAGTTTAACTTTTCTTTTTAGCACGTTTAGTTGAAACATCTGGTCCAGCTTCAAGTTTAGTAGGCAAATATTTGTCTACAATATAAGTTAAACCGTAACGACTAAAAGCTTCAAGCTCTGTCTTTCGTCGAATTTTAAGAAATGTTTTGATTTCACGTTGCCATATAGGATCATTTTGATATCTAGGGTCTTTTTGCAGTTCATATAAGCGTTTAATATCAACTTCATCTAATGGATCAGTTGGTAACTTGTATTCAATAATGTCACTTGCCCAAACGCCACTCCAAACTGCGTCTGGAGTGTTTAAATCACGTAAGTGTGCAGCATTAGCTGAACCTGAAATAATAACTTGTGCAATGTGCATTCCCCAAGGGTCGCCGTCAGTTAATATAAAAACTGGAAGATCAAGTTCATCGTGTAGTCGCCGTATAAAACTACGAGTTTGCCTTGGAGCTTGGCCTCCACATGAAATTAAGAGTGATTTGTGTTTACTGTGAACACTTTCTTCAATAAATCTTGTAAAAAGTGCACCTTTCTCGATAGCTATAATTTTATCAGCACTAGTTTTTAGAAATTCAGAGGAAGTTATTGCAGGACCTATAAGTACACCGTCTGGGTGACTTGTTAGGTTAACTGATTTTCCTTCGTACCCGGGAACTGTGTAAGCTACTTCTATGTCACCAAATATAGCACTGCGTTCTTCAGGGAATATACTAAAGTCTTCCCGAGCAAAACCTGTAAGAGTTTCAAGATCAGTTATGATATTATTTGATTCTTGTTGATCAGAAAAAGTCATTTCATAAGCTTGCGCAGAATAGTAAACATCTCTTAAAGTAGAAGTTTTACGTTGACTAGTGAGTTCATTACTAAACAGTGCAACCCAAGCAAGTTGAGTGAAAGGTTTAATATGACGAATGTTTCTTGTGCTTCTACCAACACTTTTTTCACCTAAAATATATTGGCGTAATTGTTCATCGTATGTAATGTTTTCGGTGCTACGGCTAGGCATGTTAACTGATGGGAAGAGACCTTGATCAAGCTGATTATATATTGAGGTGCCAAAGTTTTTGAGTTCTTTGAGTACTTCTTGTTTTCTTGCAGTAATTTTAGCTTTCTTCTGTTCCATATTTTTGTACACTCTTCAATAATTTATCTATATCAGGCTGTCTATTTTGTCCAGATAGGGTAGTTGAAAATTCTGCGATTCTAGGCAAGTATTTGCTAAAGATGCCAAGACGTTTTTTTTCCATATGTACATGTTCTTGTCGAGTTAAGAAATGTGAAAGTTGTCGTGAAACTTCACGTATCGCGTTTGCTTCTTCTTTACGAACCTCAATTCGGTCAGATATGAATTCTTTACCAACAGTTTTGTAGGGCACTTTTGTGCTACAAACATGAATAACAATAGCAATAGGCATATCTGGAGCTACTTTATAACGTCGCCAATTCATAGAGGATATAACTTTGTAGGACACATCACTTGCTTCATCATATAGTAAAGGAATTTTATTGGCAAAACGGTAAATCACAAACCCACCCGTCTTAGGAACTCCTCCACCATAAGCAATGGCCATTTCCACAATAAATGGGTGACCGGCATATGTTGATGGTTTACGTTGATGAACCACCAAATATTCAGGGTTTAATTCTTTTGTAACGCCCGCCTTAAGCAAGTCTTCACCTAATGGTGAGAGACAATTAGCATCTGGAGGCAAGAAATCTTTATATTTTTTCAGGTTCTGCATCAATTTTACTATTTCTTCATGTGAAAGCTTTTTGGGGTTTTTACTAATTGGAATTTCAGCAAAATCAAGAAATTTTTGAGCGGTAATCTCACCTACACGATGAAAATGTTGTCTAAGAAAAGTAGACATGTTCATACATGTAGTTACCTGTATGAGACGTTGCAATAATTCTACATCCACACCATAAGGATGAGGGAGAGTTTCCGTTGGAGGATCAGGCATAATTGTTGTGGCACGGGTAAACTTGTAAAGTCTGCCTTTTGGATCAACAAAAGTAATATTTGCATACGGATTAACCATTGCAGTTTGCTTAAAATACTCAATAATTTTTGGCATAGCCCGCAAATAGTCACCTTCAAGAGTAAATTCAATAACTGTCCCCCGCCAACCATCTTTGTTAGTAATAACTTTTCGATCTAAAATTACAGGCTTATTACGTTGGATGTCAATCATTAATTTAAAACTATAAATTTTTTCTTGACCAGTACTTGAAGTCACTAAAACAGGTTTATGCGTTGTAATTTGCCCATATAAAACAGCCATTTTTCCACCTAGACCAAACGTACCCCTCGCCTGCTTAAGCTTATATTTTGAACCGTAAAGAACCTGACCAAAAGCAGAAGGAATAAATCGAGGTTGTATCCCACAACCATTATCTTGAACACGCAGTTTATAAATTTGGGTTTCCTTGGTTGCTTCAGATTCAAAAGATAAACGCACATAAACATCGGGAGGAATCTTTTGACTTTCTGCAGCATCAAGAGAGTTTTCTACCACTTCGCGAATTGCAACGAAGATACTTCTTGACGGGTTAGTTAAGCCTGCAATGTCCCGGTTTCGGTAGAAAAAGTCCGATACACTCATTTCTTCAAAGGTTGTTTGAGACAATATTCGCTTACCCACTTTCCAGTTTAAACTTGTCTATTTTCTGTAGTATAATTATTGCTTGTTCTTTAAGTTAACTGCGGTACAAGACTAAACTGCATATTTTTAAAAATCACAAAAAACAAAAACATGAACATTTTTGCCATAATTAAGTAAAAAATTGATAACAAACAAACATAAATTGTAACTATTCAGCCGTGTGAAGACTTTTGAAACAAAGAAGTCACCGACCCATCAACAATACCAACAATAGTAGCAAAAACAGACCTCTCCTGCTTAACA
>JGI24702J35022_10001123_pt1 | contig 16630 bp, 16 predicted proteins | sample TergutTh196P4_FD_35022 | JGI IMG/M metagenome (IMG submission 35022)
CAATGCAATTATAAAAAAACAAACGAAGAAACACCCTAAAAAATGTCCATTAGAAAATAACGTCTCTTTTTTATCCTAATTTTTGTCCATTACTCCGGATTTTACTGATATTTCCGGAGTTCCACACACGGTTATAGCCGGCGGCAGCGCCGTATTGACGATGATGTTCGGCTGCGTTGACGGTATAGTCCTGTTGCGTTACCGATGATTCGAACCGGTCGTCGGCGCCGTAAAGACTCACGTAATAGCGGTCGTTGACGGATGTCTTGCCTGCATATTTCAGGTTCAGGTCGCGGAAATCATACTTTGGGCTGATGTATATGTCCGACGGCGTTTGCTGACCTTGACCGTGCCCCTGTCCATGACCATCGTTTGAACCGCCAAACGCTGTGCCATCGTAAAGATTATAAAACGTTTGACGGCAGGCGACCGACAAAGCCGAAGTCTTTTTCAACGGCACGGAAGCAAAAAGATTGGCAGTGTAGTTGCTGATGTTGGCTTTTAGCGACGGTTTGCCGAAATCGCCTTCGTTGCCCGTTACTTCGGCAATCGCTCCGATACGGTTTCCATGCGAAGCGTCATAACCACCTTTCATCAGCCGGACGTCCTTTGCCATGTAGGGATTGACGGAGCCAATCTGTTCGTTGAAACTTTTCATTCCGAAGATGGTAAATCCGTCGTATATCAGCCGGCTTTCGCCCCAATTGCCGCCCCACACCAACAGGTCGTCCGACGGCTCGCCCGAAGACCTGACACCGGGCATCATCCGCAAAAGCGTCCATACGGAATTATCAGCGCTGCCGGGCATGTAGCGGGCAATTTGGTGGTTGATACGGATTTCGCCCGAAGTTTTGCCCGACTGCATCAGCATCGCCGACGGCGACGGACGGACGGTTACTTCCTCTATGGCAAATGTTTCAGACGATAACGATAAACGATGTTTCCCGACATACAACACCGTATCAAGACTTTCAAAACCGATGTACCGTACCTGTATCCGCACGGGTTGGTCGGTTGACCGAACGATGGTAAACATTCCCGATTCGTTGGCGACGGTCATGCACTTGTCGGTTTGTACATGGGCGTAGGGCAACGGTTCGCCTGTCGAGAGGTCGGATAATTCACCCGAAATGATAAACTTTTTTTCAACGACGGGTTCCGGTTTTTTCCCGCCGTCGAAAACAGGCGAGATGACAAAAACGTTTCCCATTTTTTTCACTTTGAACGGCTTGTCTGTCAGCAGGTAATTGATGGCTTCTTCGGGCGATGCGAAGGTTTTGGACACCGATACGCGATAGCCGGCAAGCGCCCTGTCGTCGAACGAGATTTCCACATGCAGCATGTTGAGCACGGTATTGAGCGGTTGCTCGTAAACCGTCAGCCGCAACTCCTGCGCAAGGGCTGCGGGAACGGACGTGGCAAGTAAGTATATGATGACCAACTTTTTCATCGCGGTTTTATCGTGAAACTGATGCCAAATGGTTTACCGATGATTTCAAGCGCCGCTTCGGGTTCTTTTGTTTTCAAAAAATTTCCGGTATAAAAGTAATCCATATTTGAAGCGGTTACTACCCGAATGTCGTATTGGCGTTCGATTTCCTTCACCACCTCTGTCAGAGGAACGCCGATGAATACGAATTTGTTTTGCGTCCAACCGATGGATTGTGCGGCATCGGCGGTTTCCGTAATTTCCAATTTTCCGTTCCGTAGAGTTATCTGCATGTTGGGCGTCAGAATGGTTTGCTTGTTGTTTGCCGTAACTTCTACTTTTCCGGTGATGCAGGTTACGCTGTATTTTTCGGCGCGAGCAAATACATTGAAACCCGTACCCAATACTTTAACCTGATTTTGACCTGATTTCACGATAAAACGGCTGCCGGGCTTCACATCAAAACAGGCTTCGCCATTCAGTGCTACATTTCTTGATGCAAACCACAGGAAGGGTTTGTATGTCAATTTACTTTCGGCGTTCAGGTTTACGTTCGAGCCGTCGGGAAGCGTTACGGCTACATGCGCGCCACGCACTGCTGTTTCCGTAACGGTGTAGAGATATGCGAACGACGCTCCTGCAATCATCATCGCTACGACGGCAGCGGCGGCATATTTCCAAAAGGGAAGGCGTATCATTTTTGGGGTAGATTCCGCATCTTCGAGGTCGGAAAAGACTTCGTTCCAAATCTCATTCTTGCTTTTACGCCATTTCGGAATAATTTTTATATTTTCTGTCTTCATTTTGATTGAATTATAACAGTTTTGCTCTTAAATACCGTACTGCAGCGCTCATCCGTTTTTCGACCGCTTTAACGCTAATATTCAGACATTCGGCTATTTCGTGATACTTCAGTTCATCGTTGCGGCTCATCAGGAAAACCGTCCGTTGCGTTTCGGGCATCTTTTCAAATGCTTGGGCGTATGCAGACGCCAACTCCTCGTAAACCATTTCATCTTCCGGCGACTGATACTCGTCCTGAACAGTCATGCTTTGCGCGAAATCGTTACGTAGTACGTTTTTCCTGTAATTACTGATGACCAAATCATTCGCCATCTTATAAAGCAATGATTTCAGATGGTCATTGTTCAATCTTTCGCGCTTTTTCCAAACGTTCATAAACACATCCTGCGCCATATCGGAAGCCATATCCGAATCGCCGCACCTGTAAAAGATGAATGTCCGAATCGCATCGAAATACTTGTCGTATAATTGTTTGAACTCCGTCTTACCTATCATTCAAGGATTTTTTACTGATATACCGCACAAAGATAAGAATACCCTACATTGGTTTAATATTTATTCGTTCATTAATCGGTGTATAGAATAGAGCCCAAAAAATCACTTTCGGTGCGGACAATCGTTTTCCGCTACTCTAAATTTCACTATCCTTTCGATGAGTTCGTAGGGTATGGGGTGGTCAAGCGGAAATTGAACAGAACCTTTCCCTTGTTTGTATGTTGAAAGTTCATCTTTAAATTCATTGTGACCGGTAGGCGTGGCATACAAACCGATATGATTCTTAAATGCCGCAAAATAAACCAATGGCTTTTTATTCGTTTTGTAAGCCGGCATCCCATACGACATTTGTTCTTAGGCATTTAGCGCATTATCCTTAATCAACTTCCTGATTTTTCGCAAAATGTCCTGAACATTTTCAGGAAACTGTAATATGTATGCTTCAATTTTTTCCATGTCATTTGACTTTTCTTGAATTGCAAAGATACGACTATTTTCAAGGCTACCTTTTAAAATTTCATAGACAAATGTTGAAAAATAAGACCATGAATATTGAAGAATTGCGGCATTGCCTTTCGAAAAAGAAGCAACGGAAGACATGCCTTTTGATGATGAATACCTTATTTTCAGGGTATTTAAGAAGTGGTTTGCTGTTGTACCATAAAATGACACAGCGTTGAATATTTCGGTAAAATACGACCTGGAAAAAGCCACAGAACTTTGCGAACGCTACAATTGCGTGACTGCGGCGTGGCGTCCGTAATCTTTATGGAGCTTTTTTATTGTTGAAACCGGTAAAATTCCTATCTTTCCCAATGATAATGTTTGCTGATGAAAAAAATAACCTTTGGTTTCATGATGATTCGAATTTGATAATATACGCTGCAAATTTAATTGAACAAATCTCCGTTAAAAAATAAAATCAACAAACGGGCATATTGTCTCAACCAATGTGGAATTTATATCAATAAGTGAACGTTCCTTTTCAAATAATACATACTTTTCATACTTCCTTTTCAAATTTTTATTCATAAGTTGCATTCCCGAATCTACTCGGAAAAGCCGTAAAAAACCCCAACGCTAGAGTTTGCGTGTTGACCTCTCTGATGTTAGACGGCACATTTGCCGGCGGACCGCTAAAAATCGGAATATTGCCGTTCAATTCCGTTTGCGCCGTGCTGATGAAGGTGGCATACTCCTCCGAAATAGCATTGATGGTGACCGTTACCTTGTCGCCGGGGCGCAGTCGATTGTTGTTTTCATCGTCGTCGTCGGGGCTTTTTCGGAGAACATAACACGACATGCCGCTGTTGAAATTCGACGTTACCCTGAACCTGTTTATCGTTGAATTTCGCAACGAATCGTTGACGGAAACAAAAATGTTGTAATGGTTTTCTTTGGGAAAATCCGCAAACACACGCACTTCAACCAAATTTTCGGAAAACGCGGAAGTCCGCAATATCACAGAGTCTATATCGTTGAGATGGACAAGGTACGCTGATGCGCGGTAATGCTGTGCGTTTGCCTGCACGTCAAGCGTATAGGTTTTGCCTTCTTCGCCGCGAACATCGTCGGCAGTCTGATACAATCCGGGGTCTTCGGGGTTTTCATCAAGATAAAATACATTTCCGGCATCGTCCGAAATGGTTACCGCAGCGCCGCTGACGCCCGCAGGACTGTCTTCGGTGAAATAGCCTGCCGAGCGGGTAATACGTATCGAATGCTGTTTGGCGTCAGTAGTGATGTACCCGTAGATGACCCATCGCGACGAAATATAATCGGTCATGACGTCGATGCGTTCGATGCACGAGGCGGCGACAATGCTCAACAGAAAGACGTAAACACTGCGTTTTATATTTTTCATTTCTTAAAAAGTAAAATTATACGTTACCGACGGAACAAATGAAAACAGATACACCATTTCGGCGTATGATTTATCGGGGTTGTCTTCTTCCTGACTGAACATGATGGTCCACGGATTTTTTCGACCGTAGGCATTGTAAAGCGAAAAATTCAGTTCGCTTTTGAAACGCCTCGAATCGTTTTTCCTGAACGACCACGTCGCCGACAGGTCTAAACGGTGATAGTCGGGATAGCGGTGTTCATTGCGGACAGAGTATTCCGGCAGGTAGCGTCCCTCAATCATGTACCTGCCCGTAGGAAATGTAACCGGCATTCCGGTTGCGTACACCCAATTGGCAGACACTACCCATCGGCGCGATAATTCATAATTCAGCACCACCGAAATATTGTGCGGCTTGTCGTATGGCGAGCGGTATTCTTTGTCGTCGTTGATTTGGTCAATGGTGCGATGCGCCCGCGAAAGCGTATAACTCACCCATCCGTTGAGTTTACCCTCATTTTTGCGTATCATCAACTCCATGCCATACGCTTTGCCGCTACCGAAACGCAATTCACGTTCAAGTTCGCTGTTGCCCAAAAGGTTGGCGTGGTCTTTGAAGTCTATCACATCATTCATGTTCTTGTAATAAAATTCCAAAGACGTTTCAAACATATTGTCTCTGAAATTTCTGAAATATCCCGCTGCAAATTGGTCGCACAACTGTGGCTTGACGTTNGGCGTAGATTGAAACCACACGTCTAACGGCGAGCCTGCCGCCGAGTTGGACGCTAACTGTATGAATTGCGCCGTTCGGGAATAACTCGCCTTAACGGAATGAACATCATTGAATTGGTATACTATCCCAAGTCGCGGCTCCCATCTGCCGGTATGGTGATATATGGCGCCCCGTTGGTGTGTTGCAGAGTCCGTCACCGCGTAATTTTCCAATTGATACGTCTGCTCGCCGTTGCCCACGTTCTGAAACAGGGTGTAGCGCAAGCCGTACTTAATGGTCAGTTTTTCGCCGATTTTGTTTTCGTTGCCCGCATACCACGCATGTTCAAGTGCATATTGCTTGGGTTGCGAAAAAGAAGGGATGACAGATTCCGCACCAACGCCGCCTCCAATGCCCGGCAGGAAATCGTGATAAAAAAGGTCATAACCGAATTTAATGTTGTGGGTTGGGTTGGGTTGGTATGAAAAATCGGCTTTGAAACCCAAATCCTGCAATCTCGACGTCCAATCCATGGCAAACTGTTCGCGAAATTCGGTTCTCAAATAATAATCGTAGGCACTGCCAATGAACGTGAAGTTGGAAAACAGTTTTTGCGAAAAAAGATGGTTCCATCGCATCGTGACGGTTTGGTTTCCGAAATCCATTCCCGCAAGCCTGTTGGCAAATCTGTCGCGTCCGAAATACGCCGCGAGAAACAGGCGGTTATTGTCGTTAATGCGATAGTTCGCTTTTGCGTTCATGTCGTAGAAATACAGCGTCGAGTTTTTCAGGTCTTCTTCGCGCGAAAAGGCAAGAAAAACATCGGCATACGTGCGCCGTCCCGATACCAAATAAGTGATTTTATCCGTAAACAGGGGACCTTCAACTGTCAGTCTGCTTGATATGGTTCCGATGCCGCCTGCTGCCGAAAAACGTTGATTGTTGCCGTCTTTCGTTCGCACGTCAAGCACCGACGACAGCCGTCCGCCGAAATTTGCCGGCATATCGCCCTTATAGAGTATCACGTCCTTGATGGCGTCGTTGTTGAACACCGAAAAGAAGCCCATCAGGTGTGAGGCGTTGTACAGAACAGCCTCGTCGAGGATAATCAGATTTTGGTCGTGACTGCCTCCGCGCACACTGAAACCCGACGTCCCCTCCGACGTCGCCTGAACGCCCGGCAACAGTTGTATGGCTTTGATGACGTCTACTTCGCCCATCAGCGCCGGAATACGTTTGAGCGTCTGCACCGAAATACGCTCGGCGCTCATTTCTGCACGCGATACGTTGGCATTGCGCCTTTCGGCTGTGATGACTACCTCGCCCAACTCACTTGCCACCGGTTCAAGTTTGACGTTTAGTCTGATGTCTTTTGTCAGGTCTAATGTCTGCGTGAGTGGCTCGTATCCTATGAAGGACACGACAAGCCTGTATTGTCCTTCGGGCAGGCTGATGGTATAAAAACCGTAGGCGTTGGCGGATGTCCCCGTTTTCAGTTCTTCCACATACACCGTTGCACCTGTCAGGTCTTCGCCTGTAGCGCTGTCGGTAATGTTTCCGCTGATGGTGAAACGTCTGTTTTGCGCCGACAACTCCATACAAAACAGCATCAAGAACAGGATTGAATACTTCATGATGTCGCAAATGTATGCAAACAAATCCTTTTCTGAAAAAAAATCAACGAATGTGGAAAATTTCTCAACGAACAGGGAATTGTATCAATATACGTTTTCTTGAGCTTTTGGGGTATGTTGCCCTGCCTTCGGTTACTACCCATTTCAAATCCAGGTGACTTATCAAATGCATCCGTATCAGCGCCGCTATTGTGGATAACGCTTTTTGGCTTTCAGAATCTGTTTGGACTACTACTAACAGCAGAGGGTGTAGCAATAATATGATGTTAATTCAATAATTTTTTTGATTCATGATAAAATTCTTTTTACCTTTGCCCTATGTATTAAAATAGCCGTTGTAAATTGTTATATTTTGCAAGTGTCTGTTTTTGAATTAGAAAAGAAATTTAGAAAGTAGATCAAATTGCATGAAAACGAAAGTAATCTTATTGGCGGTTTTTAGTTCCCTCTTCTTTTGCGGTTGCATTACCGAGTATGAAGCAAAAAATTTAGAGAATATTGCGGATGTTCTTGTGGTAGATGGCATCATCACCGACGACGAATCCGTCATTGTGTTGAGCCGGAGTGCAGGTTTAAACCATGATGATACCCAGGATATCACTGCATACAGTGTTCCCGATGCAAAAGTTTATATCGAATGCAACGATGGAACACAATGGGAAGCCGAAAATCACCATGATTGGGATTGGGATGTTGGTCGGGGAATCGGTAGCCGTTACGCCGTAACAACCGGGAAATTGAATCCAGAACGCCAATACCGCCTGAAGATTGAGATGAAAGAGCATGTGTATCAAACCGATTTTGCATATCCCTTAGTTACACCCCAAATCGACAGTGTTTTCTGGACAAAAGAAGAGAAAGGACAACCTGTGAATATACATGTCGCCACACAGGATCCAGATAACATGGTGCAGCATTATCGCTGGTCGTACAGGGAAGTTTGGGAAGTTAGAGCAAAAATATCTGTTCCGGATACTTCATTCACGTTTATGTGTTCGAATAGTTCAAAAAGCTGGGGAATATTGATTGGAACGAGCGAAAAATCCGCCTCCGGGAAATTGATAGAAATAATCGCCAGAATAAATCCGACGAGCGATAGATTTATGTTATTGTATCAAATAGATGTTACTCAAAATGCAATCAGTAAACGAGCATATGATTATTATTTCAACATCAAAAAAAATTCACAGCAATCCGGAGGTATATTTGCTCATATTCCATCAGAAATAAAAGGAAATATCACGTGTATTACCGATCCCAGCCGTTCAGTGATTGGATACGTTGATGTTTCATCTAACACAAGTAGAAAATTGTATATTCATCGTGCTGGTGTATACGAAGAACCCATATCGGAATGTCAACTAATTCATGCCATGGTATTATTAGAAAAGTATGGTTATCCTATTCCGTCTAATTACTACTACTTTTACCAAATTGGTTTATACGTTGAACACAAATGCATAGACTGTATCGTCAATGGCGACAGACCAATTAGGGAACTGCCTGACGATTGGCCTAATCGATATTAATGTAGGATGCTGGAAAAAAAATTAGAATGAAAAATGAAGAGGATTTTTTACTGCATTAAAACATTTGAATATCTTATATATAACTAATATTCGATCCTTTTTCGCTCATACACATTCAGTTAGCTGCTTTTTAATTCTCTCTAATTCTTTTTCTGATCTCTTTAATTTCATTTTGAGAATTTTGGTTTTGTCTTCTTGCACCAACGATTCGTCATATTCTGTTTGATTTTTCACCATAGCGTAAATAATCTTGCCTAATTTATTGGCAGTAGCTACAATAGCATGATTGTGTCCCTTTCTTGACCGGATTTTTCGGAAATAATTTCCCATAGGGCTTTTTTCATTTTTCAGCGAGTTGGCGGCTTGTCGCAATATTTGTCCTACAGGATTTTTTATTTCCGGAACACGTATGATGTTCACACCCCAAAATTCATGTGCATATTGCTCTACGTCAATGGGTATTTTGTTTTTGTATGAAATGATACAGGTCGAAAGTTTGTTTGAGCGTAAAAAGCAGATTTTCACCCCAATTGGCATCAAGGGACTTTTCAATAACCTCACGTGGCGCTTTACATCTGGGATCGGCTAATGATGCCAATACTTTGGGGTTGAGCTCCCCTTTATTGAGGGCAGTGATGATAGCCTGCCCGGATACGCCATTCACAGGTGAAAGTGCCGAAACAACGATTATTATCGCCATCTCTGTCTTCAGGAACACATACCTGCATTTCTGTAGATGACACATCAATCTCCGCCGCATTAGGATAGATGATTTCTAATTTCAAGCCCTTTTTTGTCTTGATTTTTTTGCTTTATTTGCCATTTGAATATAATAACTTGAGGGTGAATAAAAAATGTCGGTAAGCTCCGGCAGATCAAGAAAAAGTAATCTTATATGAGGGCTCAAAAGGCGCCAGTAATTTTTTTACAATTAAACAAATTGCTGGTAGATTTGAAAAAATGATGAACGAAGCCGTCACAGCAGTAAAACTCGAAATGCCGTAACAGTAGTGGAAAAAATTTGGCATCACTGCCAAACGGGAAAAAGATGCGCGTATTTATGAGTTAGCAGCAATTTCGGGCGACAGTGCAGTTTGAAACGGACAGAGAACGAAAATAGAGTTGCGGCTTTGAAAAAATATGCAAAAGTACCGAAAAGTGAAAATTTTTGTTTACCTTATGCAAAATAAAATAAAAATTAAGGTTTTTATTCTCTTGTATAAGAGCGTAAAATCTTAACAAAGTAAAACGAATGATTGTAAAATGGGTTGTCAAACAGGCATTTACAGAGCCTTTCAAAACGAAGGGGAACCAAAGGAATGTCCATTTGAAAGTGTTGGAAAATGGAAAATGTTGTCAGACAGTAATGAATGAGAATGAATTAGAATGAACAAAATAAACTGCTGATAACGGGCGGTATTTCAACAAGTTCAATATATCATTTGGCATTTGGCGTAATGGGGGCAATAACCGTCATCAAAGGCAGATAAAATGGGAAAGCACTAAAAAACAACTTTTTCGTGCCATGAAAAAAGTTCTTTTTGGGGTTTGTTATTTTCGACGCAAAAATAGTAGTAATATTGCTGATTTTAAACAAGTTAATTTTTTATTCATTATTATGAATAATGCAGGATAGTAATTTCAAGTTTCGAATAAAAAGTTTTTCGATAAATTGATAAAAAAATTACTAATTTTGAGCCCTGTCTGTAAGATGTCAATCTTGAAGATATGCGGTTGTATGTGAGGTATATTATCATTGTTATTGTTGCTTTTGGTTATGGAACGGTGCAATCTGATGCGCATGATTTTGGCGCATGGAGTTTGCATTTTCCGTTACCGGAATTGACCGCATGGATGGATTTTCCCGAACCTGTGGAAAAAATTGCACAGATACTGGAAGAAGAACAAAACAGTCAAAGCCTCCTGAAAGCATGGATTTACGCCATGGGCATCGACACTTCTATCGAGCCGCAGACATCCGGTCAATGGGATACCATCCCAGGAAAGGGATATGTATGGCGAATAGGCTTGCATGCTGAAAATGCTCTTTCGTTAAACCTTTTTATCGAAAACTACAAGCTGCAACCCGGCATGGCACTTTATGTATACAGCAGATCGATGGACAACTTTGCCGGCCCGTTCGACTCCCAAAACAATGCCAACGGAGGCGTTTTGCCCGTACAGTCGCTGCCCGGCGACAGGATTATCGTTGAATGGAACATCCCTGTTACTTATCAATTATCAATTATCAATTATCAATTATTGATTACAAGCGTTGGATATGGATTTCGCGGTATGACGCCAAGCAATCAGATGGTTTCGTTGGCAACGGCTGCAGATTGCAACGTGGATATCAACTGCAGAACGGGAAACCACTGGCAGCGCGAGAAACGGTCGGTAGTGCGGTTGGAAACAAGACTACAGAACGGAAGAATACAATATTGTACCGGCACATTAGTCAACCAGGCTGTAGATGCCGACCGGAAAAAACCCTATATCCTCACCGCAAATCATTGTATTTCGTCTGACGACCTGGCGCGGAATACTACATTTGTTTTTGGTTACGAAAAAGCATATTGCGAGGGAAATAATCCATCCGTACCTGCCGGAATATCAGGTTCGAGCCTGGTGGCTACCAAAAGAGAATTAGATTTTACCCTTCTGGAGATGTCGCGTAGCGCGACACCTGCACAGCGTCCTTACTATGCAGGTTGGAATACAGCAACCGCTGCACCTCATAGCGCTATTGGTATACATCACCCGCAGGGTGATACAAAAAAAATATCCGTGACAAATGATCCTTTGGTTTCAGGGACGTTTAACGACCCAGGTACCGATCTGTTTTGCGACGAGAACGCACATTGGAGGGTCAGAGAATGGAACGAAGGAGTTACTGAAAATGGTTCATCAGGAAGTCCGATTTTCGATGTGGAACATAAGATTGTAGGATTATTATCGGGCGGCGCAGCTGACTGCGACAAACCTGTTAATGACTATTACAGCAAATTCAGCGAACAATGGAACAGTTACACGGTTAAGGACGAAAGTCTCAAGCCTTGGTTAGACCCAGATAACAAAGGTGTTACGTCTATTTGGGGATACGATCCTCTGGCGCCCTACGAAGGCCGATGCGATACGTTAGGAAATATTGGCAAGAATGAGACCAAAACACTTATCGAATCGGGAGGATGGGGATACCTGACCGGCCATAACAACCGAAACTGGATCAGTTTTGCAGAAAAGATCAAGAACGACACCGTAGCCAATATTATTGGGATGGAGGTATACGTAGCAAAAGTATTCGAATCAGGCTCAAAGGTACGGTTTGCCGTATGGAGTGGAGACGATTTCCCGATTACAACCCTGTATGCGATAGATACGATAGTACCGACATATTACAACGACTACCCGATGCATATATATTTTAACAAAACGCTGAAGGTTACAGGCAATTATTTCATTGGCTATAGTCTCGAATATAGTGATCCGGCGGATGACTTTTCCGTGTATCAATCGGCGCTGCGGCCATACGCCGGTATATCGGGCATGTATGTCGAAGAAAACAATGGCTTCTGGATGCCTTTACACGAAGATGTGCCGCCTGTTTATTCGTCGCTGGGGGTCAGGGCGATGGGGAAATTTGGCAAACAGACGCAATCATACTGCTTGTCAACATATCGCGACCTTAAAATCATTTCCCAACCAGGCAGTGACAGGGTGATTTTATTTTTTGATACTGAAGAACCGTCTGACCTGCTTCAAAATGTACAGATTGAATGTTACGACACATCGGGCAAACGGATGCTGTTACTCAATGACGTAAAAGGGCGTATGGATATGTACGTCGGGAAAACCTACATACAGGCGGAAATAGACGTCAGTAATCTGCCGACGGGGATGTATCTGATTCGGGCAATTGACAAAAACAGAAAATGGTCTGGAAAATTTGTCAAATTTTTGTAACCGTTGAAAATTAATAACCGATAATCATCATCATTAATGAACAGACGTAATTTCATCAAAAGTTCCGGAGCAATAGCCGCCTTAGGCGCTGTTGCCATGGATCAGGCAGCCTGTACCGCTTCGGGAACGAGGAAACCGTTTTGCGTGACGGCAACTGATTCCAATTTCGAGCGCGAACCACTGATACGGCCTTTCGGATTCAAAGGAGGTTACATGCGCGAGATATGGCAAAGCGCCTTTATGCTTCAGGGCGAAAGTGGTATTCGAAAAATTGGTATTTGTACCCACAACGTTTTATGGAGCGATGCGGAAGTTTTCGCCGCGCATTCGCCTGCAGCGGGTGACGCCATCATGTTTGCCATCAGTGAACGCGGTTTGCAGATGATCAAGGGGCAAACCTTTGAATCGCCTATACACATGGTTGACAGCATTAAAGATGAGTTGTGGGAGTACGGAAAGAAAATTACCCGCAATCCCAACCTGCGCATGACTTTCGTGCTGAATGCATTAGTAGGCGTGGATAATGCCGCATGGCTGTTGTGGGCCGCCGAGAACGGTATTACGAAGTTCGACGACCTGATCCCCGGTGCTTATCGTCCCGCATTGTCGCATCATCACGACAAGGTGGCAAGCATACCGTTGATGGCATACGCCATTCCTGTCAACGAGATTGTGCAGGCTGTAGACGACGGTTATTTTTTCATGAAAATTAAGATCGGACAACCCGGTACGCAGGAAGAAATGTTGCAAAAGGATATGAACCGTTTGTCGGAAATTCATCAAGCCATCGGTAACCGAACCACCACACACTCGAAAACCGGAAAGTTGCCTTACTATTTCGACGCCAATGGCCGTTACGAAAAGAAGGAAACCTTGCTTCGCTTGATCGATCATGCGAAAAAAATCGGCGCTTTCGACCAGATTGCCATCATCGAGGAGCCTTTCCCCGAAGAATTGGAAATAGACGTCAGCGACATCGACCTTCGCCTTGCCACCGACGAAGCAGCCCATGATGATGTATACACCACAGAGCGTATACAGATGGGTTACAGGGCTGTTGCCTTAAAAGCGGCTGCCAAAACAACAAGCATCACCATGAAGATGGCGAAAGTAGCTCACGAACATAATATTCCCTGTTTCCTGGCCGATCTGACAGTGAATCCGATTTTAGTGGAATGGAACAAAAACATTGCTTCGCGCCTGTCGCCCTTCCCGGATTTGGGTACAGGATTGCTGGAAACCAACGGTCATCAAAACTATAAAAATTGGGAAAAAATGTTGACCTACAAACCATCATCAGGCGCTCCATGGGCAAAAACCGTGCAAGGAGTATTTAACCTTGATAAGGATTACTACGATCGAAGTGGAGGTATTTTCGATCTTTCACCGCATTACGAAGAATGGTTTAAGATATAATCAAATTATTTAATTTTTAAAGTCAAAAGTCATGGGAAAGGAAAGAGATGCAAGGAAGGAAACCAAAAAAGAACCAACCAAGTCGTTGAAAGAAAAACGGTTGGAAAAAAAAGAAAAAAAGAAAAATAAGTAGTGGTTATTAGACTGTTTCTTTAATGAACATCACCATGTATACCGACGGTTCGTCGATAGGTAATCCCGGACCTGGCGGCTATGGAGTAGTGCTGATGGCCGGCCAGTACCGTAAGGAACTGTCGAAAGGCTATTGCCTCACCACCAACAATCGAATGGAATTGATGGCTGTTATTGCAGGCCTCGAAGCTTTGAAAATACCCCAAAGTACGGTAACCATTTTCACCGACTCGCAATATGTGGTTAACGCAGTGGAAAAAAAATGGCTGTTCGGTTGGGAAAAGAAAAATTTCGAAGGAAAGAAAAATGCCGATCTGTGGCAGCGTTTCCTGAAAACATACCGGCAACACATGGTAAGTTTCAAATGGATAAGAGGTCACGACGGCAACCGCGAAAACGAACGTTGCGACCGTCTGGCTGTAACAGCAGCGCAAGGCCCTCAATTGTTGGACGATACAGGGTATTTCACGGAAAGTTAAATGAAATATCATAGAACCTATTTCTCATGAAAACACTCCTTTTGGCGTCTGTTATATTATTAACAGCTTGTTCTTTAGAACCTTCCATCCATTATAGGAATAATACACAATGGAAAATATGGTTCGACTGTCCTGCATCGATCTGGGAAGAAACGCTGCCATTAGGCAACGGCCGGTTGGGTATGATGCCCGATGGGCAAATCGACAAAGAAAGGATCATATTGAATGATATTACATTGTGGTCGGGTGGTGTACAGAATGCCAATAATCCGGAAGCGGCAAAATATCTTTCTGAAATACGCAGGTTACTTTTCGCAGGCAAAAACGATCTGGCTCAAGATCTGGTGTACAGGACTTTTTTGTGTAATGGGCAGGGGTCGGGGAATGGAAACGGCGCCGATGTGCCTTATGGCAGTTACGAAATGCTCGGCAATCTGTATATCGACTATGAATATCAGTCGGGCGATAAAAAACCTGAAAAATACCGCCGGACATTGTCCCTGAACGATGCGGTGGCGCGGACTTCATTTGTGATGGACAATGTCAAATATACCCGCGAGTACTTTACCGATTTCCAACAAGATGTGATGATTGTCAGGCTTTATGCTTCCGAAACCGGCAAACTGAATTTCCGGTTGGGCATGGATCGGCCGCAAGCGTTCGAAACAACACTGAATGGAGACCAATTGGTGATGACGGGACAATTGAACAACGGAACCGACGGAAATGGCATGCGATACATGGCACGTACCGCAATACGGCTCACAGGCCCCGGTAAAGTGGAGGGCAATGATGGAAAACTTATCGTATCTAACGCACAGGAAGCATTGATCATCATTTCGGCCACAACCGATTATAAAGATCCCGCATTTGAAACAAAATGCACGCAATTACTCAACAGCGCCTTGTCAGAAAATAAGTACACCACAATCAAATCGCAACATACAGAAGCGTTTCGTAAATATTTCGACAGGGCAAGCCTGAATTTGAAGTCACACTCAGGGAAAGACACCATCCCTATTGGCCGCCGCTTAATCGCCTTTGCTAACGACCCAAACGATAACGGTTTGGTGGAACTTTATTTTCACTACGGGCGTTATCTGTTCATTTCGAGCGCCCGAAGAGGACTTTTACCTCCCAATCTGCAGGGGTTATGGGCAAATACTATCCATACGCCCTGGAATGGCGACTACCATCTCAACATCAATGTACAAATGAACCATTGGCTTGCCGAACCGACCAATCTTTCTGACCTTCATCTACCGCTTTTACGGCTCACGGCAAACCTCGTAGAACCCGGTAGAGAAACCGCCAGAGCTTTCTACAACGCCGAGGGCTGGGTGGCGCACATGATGACCAACATCTGGGGATTTACCGCTCCCGGCGAACATCCCTCGTGGGGTGCCACCAATACCGGCGGAGCATGGCTTTGTGCGCATCTGTGGGAACATTACGATTTTACCCGCGACCTGCAATATCTTCGGCGCGTATATCCTATCCTTAAGGGCGCTTCAGAGTTTTTCATGAACACATTGGTCACCGAACCCAAAAACGGATGGCTTGTTACTGCTCCCACTACTTCGCCCGAAAACTCTTTCTACATGCCGGGTACAACGAAAGTTGTAAACATTTGCATGGGTTCAACGATGGATAACCAGTTAGTACGCGAATTGTTTACTAACACCATCGCTGCTGCCCAGGTTCTGAACATTGATTCTGAATTTTGCAGACAATTGCAGAAAGCCATTGATAAATTGCCGCCCAACCGTATCGGTAGTGACGGACGATTGATGGAATGGCTCGAAGAATACGAAGAAACTGATCCGCAGCATCGTCATATTTCGCACCTTTACGGCTTACATCCCGGCAATCAGATTACGCCTCTCCATACACCCGAACTTGCCGAGGCCGCCCGCCAATCGCTTGAAATGCGCGGCGACAGAGGTACAGGATGGTCTCGCGCATGGAAAATTAACTTCTGGGTAAGGTTGGCCGACGGCAACCGTGCGTACAAATTACTTGTCAGCCTGCTTGCTCCTTCGCGCAACGTCGATCTGTCGTATGGCGGCAACCGCACTAATAGTGGCAGCGGCTCCTATCCCAATTTGTTTTGTGCCCATCCTCCGTTCCAGATCGACGGTAATTTTGGCGGCACTGCTGGAATTGCCGAAATGCTGCTACAAAGCCATAC
>JGI24702J35022_10001124_pt1 | contig 16622 bp, 22 predicted proteins | sample TergutTh196P4_FD_35022 | JGI IMG/M metagenome (IMG submission 35022)
CTTCTTACCTTAACAGCGTAATAATGCATATAACTTGGGCCGGTGCACTGTTCTTGGCTTTTGTGGCCATATTACCATTTATTGCCAAAACTGTGACTAATATCAGCGTTCTGCAACTGTCCAGTTCGGGCATGCTTATCGTGGTGGGGGTGATACTGGATACTATGAAACAGATTGAGGCTCAGTTGGCAATGCGGCGTTACGAAGGGTTTATCGACTAACGCAAGAGTGTACAATGATGAGTATTGATTCCAAGATAGCAGTGTTTTTGGGTGCGCCCGGTGTCGGCAAGGGTACGCAGGCAGCATTGGTGGCCCAACAAATGCAAATGTCGCATCTTTCTTCTGGTGATTTATTTCGCCAGGCTGTGGAACGAGGAGATGAGCTGGGTAAACAGGTTAAGGCTATTATGGAGAGCGGAGCTCTAGTCCCTGATGAAATAACGACCCAAATGGTGCTGGATCGGCTTAGTCAATCGTCAAGTGCGAGAGGAGTAATATTGGATGGTTTTCCGCGCAATATTGTGCAAGCCGAGAGTTTGGATAAGGCTTTAACTGAGAAGCAGGGACGGAAAGTGGATGTGGCGGTTTGTATTGATGTGGCTCAGGAAGAGCTTATAAGAAGGCTTTCCCTCCGTTGGTTATGCCGGAAATGCCAAACTCCCTATAACCGTGACGCTGAGGATGTTACCCCTTTGGTTTGCGAAAAGTGCGGTGGGGAGTTGTATCAGCGTGCTGATGATGCGCCGGATACGGTGCTAAAACGGTTACAGGTTTACTTCGCTGCCACGATGCCGCTTATTGAGTATTACAAACAATGTGGAATATTGATTGAGGTTGATGGTGGGGGTAGTGTAGAAAGTATTACTGCTCGCATTGTGCTGGCCATGGGCGGCAGTAGATAATATGGCTATTAGGATTAAGAACGAGAGAGAAATTGAGGCCATGCGCATGGCTGGGCGTATGGTGGCGCGGGTGTTGGAAGTACTTAAAAATAATGTGAGTGCTGGCATGCGGACGGCTGAACTGGATGATATTGCCGCAAGAGAGATTCGAGCGTTGGGGGGCAGATCATCATTTAAGGGATATCGTGGATATCCGGCGAATGTGTGCGTGTCGGTTAACGATGAAATTGTACATGGGATTCCTGGGGAGCGCGTTATTAAAAACGGCGATTTGGTCTCTCTTGATTTCGGCGCTATAGCGGATGGGTTTCAGGGAGATGCTGCTGTGACGGTTATTGTGGGTGAGGCCAGTCTGGTGACTCATGGGCTTCTTAACGCGACCAGAGAATCGCTGGTTGCTGGAATTGCGGCTGCAAGAGCAGGTGGCAGGTTGGGTGATGTTTCGGCGGCAATCCAGAGTTGTGCAGAGACTTGGGGATACAATGTGGTTCGTGAATATACTGGGCACGGGATTGGGCGTGCCATGCACGAAGAGCCTTTAATTCCCAATTTTGGTGAACCGGGCACTGGCCCTGAGTTGAAGAAAGGAATGACTTTGGCAATTGAGCCAATGTTGACTTGCGGAGATTGGCATACCAAGGTAGGGCGTGATAATTGGGTAGTATCGACTATCGATGGCAGTTTGGCTGCTCATTTTGAGCACACAGTTGTTGTGACAGAAGATACGGCAGAGATTTTAACAAAGGCAAAACAGTATAATTAATTATGGCTAAAAAAGAAGCAATTGAGGTAGAAGGGACTGTTGTTGAGGCTTTGCCTAACGCTACTTTTCAAGTGAAATTGGCGAACGGGCATGCTGTGCTGGCGCATATTTCGGGAAAGATACGAGTGCACTACATTAGGGTGTTGCCCGGGGACAAAGTATTGGTGGAACTGTCTCCTTACGACCTGACTCGTGGGCGTATCACATATCGCTTCAAATAACATTTAGTATTTGGGAAGGAATAGCTATGAAAGTAAGGGCATCAGTTAAGACGCAATGTGAAAAATGTAAAATTATTAAACGCAAAGGCGTAATTCGCAATATTTGCGCTAACCCCAAGCATAAGCAACGTCAGGGTTAGATAGGTATAGAGGAGGTTACTATAGAATGGCACGTATAGCCGGGGTGGATTTACCCAAAGAAAAACAGGCATGGGTTTCATTGCAGTACCTGTATGGTGTCGGAAGGACCCGCGCCTTCCAAATATTGGAGGCGACTAAAGTTAAGCCTGAAGCAAAGCTTGATGAGTTGTCCGAAGCTGAACTTAATCGTATTCGTGAGTATATTGATCGTGAATATCGCATTGAGGGCGAACTGCGTAAAGAAAACACTTTAAATATTAAGCGTCTTATTGACATAGGTTCTTATCGTGGTTTGCGTCATCGTCGTGGGCTGCCGGTAAGAGGGCAGCGAACCCGCACCAATGCTCGCACGCGTAAAGGCAAGCCAAAGACGGTGGCCGGGCGTGGGCAGAAGCGCGGAGCTAAGAAGTAATACAAAGCTGTAGTAACAACTAGGAGTAATAAATGGCACAAGTAAAAAGAAAAACAACCAGTAAGAAGCGCGAAAAGAAAGTTATACCTTCCGGAAAAGCCTTTATTCAGGCAACTTTCAACAATACGATTGTTACATTGACTGATATGCAGGGGAACGTTATTTCCTCTTCCAGTGCTGGTGCTTCAGGTTTTAAGGGCTCGAGAAAGAGTACGCCCTATGCTGCCCAAATGGCAGCCTCAACGGCTACTCGAAAGGCAATGGAAGTTGGACTCAAACAGATTGAAGTATTGGTGAAAGGACCGGGTAGCGGACGAGAAGCGGCGATTCGTTCATTGCAAGCTTCTGGTTTGCATATAACCAGTATTCGCGACGTGACGCCTGTTCCACATAACGGATGCCGTCCGCCAAAAAGGAGACGAGTGTAGTTTTATGGCTAGATATACCGAAGCAAAGTGCCGTTTATGTCGTCGAAGTGGGGAGAAATTGTTCCTCAAGGGCGACAAGTGTGTCGCCAAGTGTGTTTTTGACAAGCGTCCCAAACCACCGGGGCCGCAATTATCACGCCGTCGCCGTTTGTCTGACCGCGGTATGCAGTTGCGCGAAAAGCAGAAAGTACGCTATAGCTATGGAGTTCTTGAGCGTCAGTTCCGCCGTTTTTTTGCCGAAGCTGAGAGACAGAGCGGTATTACCGGTGAGAACCTTTTGGTGCTGTTAGAGAAGAGATTGGATAATGTGGTCTATCGTTTGGGATTTGCTGATTCTCGTACACAGGCTAGACAACTTGTACAACATGGCCATTTCATGGTCAACGGAAAAAACACAGATATCCCATCTTTTTTGGTGAAAGAAGGGGATGCGATTGGCTGGCAGGAAGCCAGTAAGAAAACCAAGTATTATAAACTGGCAGCCGAAAAAATAAGCGCAAAAATTGTGCCTTCATGGTTAAGTTTAGATAAAAATCCCATGTTGGGGCGTGTCGTCAATGTGCCGGCACCTAGTGATGTTGAAACAAAGTTTGATATGGCTTCAGTGGTTGAGTATTACTCCCGCTAGAAGTTAGGAGGCCGTTTTGGTGAACCTATCGATACCTAGAATTGAAAACATTGAGACCGGTGATAAGTACGGTCGTTTCGTGATTGAACCACTGGAAAAGGGTTTTGGCACTACGCTGGGTAACGCTTTACGTCGTGTTTTGTTACGCTACCTTCCGGGGGCGGCGGTTACCCGTGTTCGTATTGAAGGTATTCAACACGAATTCTCGCCTATTCCTGATGTTAAGGAAGATGTGCTTGATTTTCTGCTTAATATTAAATCGCTTAAAATAAAGGCCGTGACAGGCAGGTCGGGCAAACTGTTTCTGGAAAAAACCGGAGACGGTGAGGTGCATGCTTCTGATATTTCTCCCTCAGCAGATTTTGAGGTTGTCAATCCGGACCTATACCTTGCTACCATTAGCGGGAAAAAGGCCGGTTTATCAGTTGAGATGGATGTGGACATGGGGATGGGGTATCAGGTTGGCGGAGGTGGAGACAATATGTCTATCGGCACGATTTTAGTTGATGCTGTTTTCACTCCAGTGCGTAAAGTAAACTTTTCCACCGAGCCGTTACATCTTGGGCGAGAAACAAGCCAAGAGAAGCTAACTCTTGAGATATGGACTGATGGCACTATGACTCCGGCTCGCGCTATTAGTCGAGGTGCCTCAATTCTTGTTGAGCAACTGAAGCCAGTAGTGGATTTCAGCCGTACATCGGATCACGATGATGAGAAAAAAGCCATTAGGGCTTCAATTCCGGAAAGCGTGTATAACATGCCGGTTGACAAGTTAGATCTTTCTGTTCGCGCCATGAATTGCCTGCATCGCAGCGGAATCACTACTGTGGGGGAATTGGCGAGTTTAGACGAGAAAGAACTGTTGTCGCTGCGTAATTTTGGACAAAAATCACGTCAAGAAGTGGAAGGAAAATTGGTTGAGTTAGGTTTATCTTTCCCTAAACTCAGTGAATTAGCGGTGGGAGAAGAGGAAGAAGGACCTGAAGAACTCAAGAAAATTGCACGAAAGAAAAAGAGTGCCAATTAATTTCTTAATCAAGTCAAGGTGAGGTTGTATAATGAGACATAAAGTATCTGGTAGGAAATTTGATAGGTCGACAGCACATCGTACAGCGATGTATCGTAACTTGGTGCAGAGTTTGATGGGCTGCGAGAAGATTGTGACCACTGAAGCTAAAGCCAAGGAAGTCCGAATTATGGCAGAGAAAATGATTACTCTGGGTAAAAAGGGAGATCTGAGTGCTAGAAGACGAGCTTTGGCTTTTATTTATGATGAAGCGATTGTAAACAAAGTCTTCGAAGATATTGCCAAGCGTTATTCTGAACGTAACGGTGGATATACACGCATTACTAAGATGGCGTCACGACTGGGCGATGGAGCGTCAATGGCACAGTTGGAGTTAGTTTAGTTGTTATGGCTTCTGCTACCTTAACTGGTTTTACACCCACTAATTGCGCATCGAAGGCTGGTTTGCCGGTTGACAACACCTTTGTGCGCCTGTCTCTTACGGTGGAGTATGACGGGGGGCGCTATGCCGGTTCACAATATCAGCCGGGTATGCCCACCATACAATCCGAAGTTGAAAATGCTATACAAAAATTGACCGGTGAGACTGTGCGTGTTGCGATGGCCGGAAGGACCGATGCCGGCGTACATGCTCTTGGTCAAGTTATCTCTTTCAGTAGCGGAACGGCGCTTTGCCCCCATGATATTGTTTGCGGCATGAATCACTTCTTACCCGATGACATTGCCGTAAAAGATGCTCGGCAGGTTGGGCAACGTTTTGATCCTCGGCGTTTCGCTGTAAAAAGAGAATATGAATATTTCATTCTTAATTCTGCCGTCCGTTCCCCATTTTGGCACAAACGTGCATATCGTGTAGCGGGCGATTTGGATGTGGAAGCCATGAATCAAGCATGTCTTTTGCTGCTGGGAGAACATGATTTCGCTTCTTTTACTCCTAGTATGGCAGAATCTGAACGCACAACCATTCGGCATATGTACCAGTGTTCAGTCCGGCGCGATGGCAAGATGGTTATAATGCGTATGGTTGCCAGTGCTTTTCTTTTACATCAAGTACGTAATACCATTGGGGCGTTATTGCGAATTGGGCAGGGAAAGATGACACTAGCGGAATTTCAAGGTATAATTAACAGTCGCGAATTTGGTCTGGCTGGGCCGACAGTGCCTGGTTATGGCTTGTATTTAAATAAAGTGTATTACGACAATGTTGAGGAAGGCTTTTAATGAAAACCTATACTGCTAAGGCAAAAGAGATTAAGCGGGATTGGCATATTGTTGACGCCACAGATCAGGTGCTGGGCAAAATGGCCACCCAGATTGCGGAAGTATTGATGGGTAAGAACAAAGCAATGTTTACCCGTAATTTGGATACCGGTGATTATGTGGTGGTTATCAATGCTTCCAAGATTAAAGTTACCGGTAAGAAACTGGAACAAAAAATGTATTATAGGCACTCGGGGTACCCGGGTGGATTTCGCAGTGTGGCGTTATCGGAGATGCTCAAAAACAAGCCCGAAGCAGTTGTTGAGCACTCTGTTAAAGGTATGTTGCCGCAGAATAAGCTTGGTGTTGCCATGCTGAAGAAACTAAGGATTTATGCTGGTGCGGAGCATCCGCACTCAAATGCCACAGCTGTTTTAAAGGCTGGGGGGTAAAAGGGGGAATTAAATGGTCAAGAAAACCTATTCTAGCGGGATTGGTAGGCGCAAGACAGCTGTTTCACAAGTTAAATTGTTGCGTGGCAGTGGCAATATTACCATTGATGGTAAAAAATTTACGGAACGTTTTACTCGTTTTGACCATCAACAGGCAATAGTAAAACCACTCTCGGTGACACAGACAGCTGATAAGTATGATGTTATCGTGAAGGTTGAAGGCGGAGGCGTTTCGGGTCAAGCTGACGCTATTGCTCTGGGTATTTCTCGCGCTCTTCTCAAAGAAGATGATAAGCACAAGGATGCTCTACGTGCCGAGGGGCTTTTAACGCGTGATCCTCGCGCTAAGGAGAGAAAGAAGCCTGGCCTTAGACGGGCTCGCAAGGCACCACAATACACCAAGCGTTAATTCGTCGGTTATTATTAAGCCGCCCAGAAAAGGGGCGGCTTTTTGGTGCATAAAGGCCAAATATCCGCAGTTGTATAACTAGGAATTCGATGTAACGCCAAAAGCATTGCCTTTGGTTAAGTCCATAAGTGAAAAGATAATGTCCAGTAAGATTTTGGGAATCTATGAACTGTTTCTTGCTCACTATGGCGATTTACAATGGTGGCCTGCGAAAACGCCGTACGAAGTGATGGTTGGTGCGGTGTTGACGCAGAACACAGCATGGAGCAATGTGGAAAAAGCTGTTGCGAATTTTTGCGATAGACTGTCTCCCGAGTATGTCGCAGATTTGGAAATTGCAAAGCTGGTTGAAATTATTCGCCCATCGGGATTCTTCAATCAAAAAGCCGCATCTCTGAAGGCGGTAACGAAGTGGTATGCGAAGTATGGTTATGATGTCACGACCGTTCAGCAGGAATCTTTAGAAAAGTTGCGACTTGAGCTGCTTGCAATAAAGGGCGTTGGACGGGAAACTGCCGATTCGATTTTGTTGTATTCCTTTGGATTCGCATCCTTTGTCGTCGACGCCTATACTATGCGGCTTTGCGGGCGATATCCTATAGATACTGAGTGTGGATACGAAGCGGTGAAAGCACTTTTTGAGGGAAGCCTTCCGCACAGCGCAAAGGTCTATAATAATCTTCATGCGATGATTGTCATCAACGCAAAAAATCATTGCCGGAAGAGTCCATTATGCGATAACTGCCCTCTTACCAAACAGTGTGGGAGGAATGGGCTATGAGGAGCGGTGCATGAGTAATATTGAAAGAATTAAATGTGGAAATGGAAATGCTTATCTTGTATCTGATGGCAACAACGCTATTCTCATTGATACCTGTCGAGAATCATACAGAGATATGATTTTGAAAAAAATGCAAAATGAAGAAAGTGAGTTTGATTGTCCTCACCCATGGTCATGTTGACCATATCCAAAACGCGGCGTTTTTATCGAAAGAACTAAACGTACCGATAGCTATGCACAAAGACGATTACGAACTTGCAAAAGATAATTGGTCTGAACCCATGTCGGCGAGTAGCCTTCAAGGAAAGATCATTCTCATACTCTCAAAAAGGAGCTTTAAGGTGGACAAGATAGAACCGTTTGAACCTCAAGTGTCTCTCTATGATGGTTGTGCGCTAGATGAATATGGCGTTTTGGCAACGATAATTGAATTACCTGGGCATACAAAAGGTTCAATCGGGGTGAAAATTGGGGAAACCGATGTGGTTGTTGGCGATGCTTTGATGAACATGATATATCCCGCAAAATCGCCGTTATACGGAGATAAGGAAAATGTGGAAACAAGCGCCGCAAAGATAAGCGCTTTGGGCGATGTAATGGTTCACTTTGGGCATGGAAAGCCTATCAGAAACAGGAATTGGTGATCGAAAAAGTGTTGACGCCCCATTAGGCTTTAAATACTGGTGGATGAGAAACAGATTTTTCAAGTGCTTTAGGGTCGTTTAACAAACACTGTAACCGCAGAAAACGCTTAGGGATGCGTTTAAGTCTCATTGTAGATTCTGAATACTTGAACTGTTATGCTAGCTATGCAAGAGGCCTATTGTTGTTGGCCAGTTCCGCTTTTAGGTCTTCAACAGCTTTGATGGGATAAGGGTCTATGCCATACAGTAATGCCAAGTAGTAGCTGGTATAATCTCCTAATATGATGGCGCTTAACATTTGCGCTAGCTTGCTGTGCCCTTTTGCATCAATGATAGAGTATTGTACGCCAGCTTTTTCCAATATACGACCTGTAATGTCATAGCGTATTTTTACCCTGGGATGTAAATTATGACCGCGGAGCATGACAACGTGGGTGGATTGACTGATTCCGTTTGGTACTTCGTAACCCGTTGTGGCATTATGGTTTAATTCCGGAAAAATAGCGCTGAAAGCCCAGGCTTTGGCGTTTTCGTTGATTTGTAAGCGCCAGCGCCCCGCAACCACAGAAAGATGCTCCGCACCGTATATAATCGATAATTTACCATAAAGCTTGTTTGCTATCTGTTTGGCGACATTATCTTTTTCGGGGACAGATATGTCTATTAAACGCTCTTCTTGATGTAGTATTTGACAGGCTTCTGTCAAGTTTAGCTGTTTCTCGTCCAAGAAGCCCAGTTGACAGAAAATATTCGCCAGTGTAATAAAACTTACTGGGAGCGCCGCTCGTGGTGGTGATTGATAATCTAAAATATAAAGAGGAAATCCGAACTCTTTTGCCATCTGGGCCAGTTTTCCGCCTGAGGCCATCACAATTTTTCGACAAGCGTGATTAAGAAGAGGCTCGAAAGATGATAGTGTTTCCTCTGTTGTTCCGGAATAACTTGAGGCTATTACCAAAGTTTGTTCGTCAACAAAGGCAGGGACAGTATATTCTCGAGTCGTGATAATTGGTACAGGGCATTCGTCAGCTATAAGACTGGAAAGCAAGTCGCCGCCGATAGCTGACCCACCCATTCCAAGGATAACCACTTTTTTTATTTGACGGTAATCATCTGGCAACGATACTTGTTCGGCTTTTTCCCAAGCGTGTAGACATAACTGAGGGATGTCATGCAAGTGTCGTAGCATATCGGAAGGGTCTAAAAGTGAATAAATAGCTATATTGTCAAGATCAGTTTGTTTCATTAACTTTCCTATACTCCGGCTAATTGTTGACCAATGTCCAGTAGTTTTTGCACTTGTTGGGTGCTACGACCTTCGGCATAAATACGTAATAGGGGTTCTGTCCCCGAAAAGCGAACTAAAAGCCAGCTACCATCGACTAAAACGAAGCGGAAGCCATCTTCAGTTTCTTTGCGTAGGAGATTAACTCCTCCTAAATTTGAAGGAGATGCTTCTTGCATATTAGATATAATATCACTACGTGTTTCCTGGACAAAATGGATATCTCGGCGGCAATAGAAATGTTCCCCAACCTTGGCATGCAAATCAGAAAGCAATTCGGTAGGTGTCATACCCGTGCATGCCAAAAAATCAAGGAAGCATAACCCCGCCAGCAAACCATCGCGTTCGGGAACGTGTCCACGAAAACCATATCCCCCGCTCTCTTCACCGCCGATTAAAGCTTTTTCGCGTTGCATGACGGGCGACACATATTTAAACCCAACCGACGTTTCGAAAACCGGAACACTGTATAATTCTCCGAGTCGATTGAGCATATTGGTAGTGGTAATTGTTTTTACGATTGCGCCGCGCTCGGCACGGTATGCAAGGAAGTATAAAGCGAGTAGTGCGTATACTTGTAATTGATCAACAAACAAACCGTTTTCATCAATTATTCCCAAGCGATCGGCATCGCCATCCGTTGCCAAACCTACTATTGCTCCAATGGTCTTAACATGTTGACTGAGCTCTTCCAAGTTAGGCCCGATGGGTTCAGGTTGTTTCATTCCCGGGAAGGCGGGGTTAGGGTCGGATTTTATTTCGCTTACCAGAGTTGAATTACCTTCAAGAAGCGTCTTGAAATAACCGCCGCCAGCTCCGTGCATTGAATCGACAGCAATGGTGAGCCCAGCTTTGCGAATACGCTCAAGGTTAACAAGGCGCTCGATTTGAAGCTGGTAGGCAGGTTTGAAATTGCATATTTCCAGCCGGCCGAGTTTGGAAGCCTCATTGATGGGTAAGGTATGGATGTTTTGTATTTGTGTCTTGGCAATTATTTCTTCAATAACAGAAACAACATCTTCCGGAGCGCTGGCACCTTCGGCTGTTTTGTATTTGAATCCGCTCCATGAACCAGGGTTATGACTTGCCGTAATTACAATGCCGCCGGCCGCTTGTAAATTGACTACAGCGAAACTAACAACTGGAGTTGGTACCGCGCTGTCGCTAAGATAAACTTTAATTCCGTTACCGGCGATGACTTCAGCTGAGGTCCGTGCAAAATCTGCGGAGGCGAAACGAGTGTCATAACCAATGACCACTCCCTTATGTGCCTGCTCTGTACTAAGCAGGTATTGCGCTATTGCTTGAGCACAAAGACGCACATTGGCAAAGGTGAACTCATCAGCAATTAGTGCTCGCCAACCATCAGTGCCGAATTTGATTGTTTTGGTCATAATACCCCTAGCCGTTAAGTCCTTCCTTGCGCAATTGAGCGGCTTTATCAGTTTGCTCCCATGGCAGTTCTATATCGGTGCGTCCAAAATGTCCATAAGCTGCGGTTTGACGATAAATGGGACGGCGTAAATTCAGCGTCTGAATAATGGCGGACGGGCGCAAGTCAAAGTGTTTGATTATAAGTTTATGCAGTTTTTCTGATGACACATTCTCAGTTCCGAACGTATCAATCGAGATTGAAAGCGGATGGGCCACTCCGATTACATATGATACTTGTATTTCAATTCTCTCAGCCAGACCGGCGGCAACAATGTTTTTGGCGATGTAACGAGCCATGTAGGCGGCTGAACGGTCTACTTTGGTGGGGTCTTTGCCTGAAAAAGCACCTCCGCCATGGCGTGCAATTCCGCCATAGGTATCTACCAACAATTTGCGTCCGGTAAATCCGGTATCGGATACAGGTCCGCCTAATTCAAAAATGCCAGTGGCATTGACAAAGTACTTGGTATCATTATCCAACAAATTTGATTCAATCACTGGCTCAATCACATGCTTGATAATGTCAGATTTAATTTGAGCGTGGGTAACGCCACTGTCATGTTGGGCTCCGATAACCACACTGTCAAGCCGTTTAACTTTGCCAAAGTGGTATTCGACAGTTACTTGGCTCTTGCCGTCAGGCCGCAAATAAGGAATGATTCCCTGCTTACGTGCATGTGCCAGGCGCAGTGTAAGGCTATTGGCAATGGCGATGGGCAAAGGCATTAGTTCCGGCGTCTCGTTACAGGCAAAACCAATCATCATGCCTTGGTCCCCGGCCCCGGTAATATCTAAAGGATCAAGGGAGCCATTTTTAGCTTCAGCGGAGCAGTTTACCCCCAGAGCAATATTGGGGGATTGCTTGTTGATTGAAGTCATGACGCCGCATGTTCTGAAATCAAATCCATATTCAGGTTTAGTGTATCCAATGTCTTGTATAACTTTGCGCACAATTTCAGGGATGTCGGAATAGGCATTGGTAGTGATTTCACCCAGCACGAAGACAAGACCGTTGGTGACAGCGGTTTCGCATGCTACATGTGCTTGCGCATCGTTTCGAATGATATCGTCAAGTACGGCATCCGATATTTGGTCACAGATCTTATCGGGGTGCCCTTCGGTAACGGACTCCGACGTGAAAAAGTATTGTGGTGCGCTGTTGAAACTTTGAGTCATATGTTCTCCCTCTAGGTCCCTTCTTCCCAGTTGGCAAGGTACCGAATTTGTTCTTCTGTGAGTTTATCAATACTCATGCCCATAGATTCAATCTTGAGAAGGGCAATATTTTTGTCAATTTCCAGCGGAACGGAATAAACTTTCGTGACCAGTTTACCTTTATTTTGCAACAAGTACTCCAAGCACAGCGCTTGATTGGCAAAACTCATATCCATTACACCGGCAGGATGTCCTTCGGCTGCAGCAAGATTAATAAGCCGTCCTTCCCCGAGCAGGTAAACCCGACGGCTGTCTGTCAGAATATATTCGTCAACATACTGGCGAACAGAGCGCTTGCTGCTTGAGGCTTTCTCCAGCGCCGGAATATCAATTTCGATGTCGAAATGGCCACTATTCGAGAGGATAGCGCCGTCTTTTAGCAAAGGGATTATTTCTTGACCGATTACATGCTTATCACCGGTCACAGTAACAAAGATATCTCCCTGTGGAGCGGCTTGTGCCATGGGCATTACCCGGTAGCCATCCATCGCAGCTTCCAGAGCCTTGACGGGGTCAACTTCGGTCACAATTACCTGCGCACCCATTCCTTTGGCTCGCAACGCCAGTCCTTTTCCGCACCAACCATAACCGGCCACCACTAGGGTTTTCCCAGCCAGCAGAGCGTTAGTGGCTCGAATAATCCCGTCAAGCGTGCTTTGCCCTGTCCCGTATCGATTGTCAAAAAGATATTTGGTTTGAGCGTCATTGACAGCAATAATCGGGTACCCCAGTTTTCCTTTTTTCTCCATGCTCCGAAGACGTACCACACCGGTGGTAGTTTCCTCTGTTCCACCCAGCACTTCACCCAGTAATTCACTGCGTTTCGAATGCAGGGTAGTAACCAAGTCCGCACCGTCATCAATTGTTAGTTGAGGATGGTGGTCTAAAGCTACCGTAATATGATGGTGATAGGAGGCGTTGTCTTCTCCTTTGATGGCATAGGTGGGGATACCGAAATTAACTAATGCCGCTGCGACATCGTCTTGCGTGGATAAGGGGTTGGAGGCACACAAGACTATATCGGCACCACCCATGTGCAATGCTTGAATGAGATTGGCGGTTTCGGATGTAACATGTAAACAAGCCGAAATGCGTATGCCATTAAATGGTTTTTCTGTTATTAAGCGATGTCTGATGTGAGCCAAAACCGGCATTTCACGCGCTGCCCATTCAATGCGTAGTTGCCCTTCATGTGCTAAGGCGAGATTTTTGATATCGTGTTCACTACTCATGCTTTATCCTATTTGCTCCATTATTTGTCTTATATTTTGAGCCAGCGAGATAGAGGTGTCAACAACAAGCTCATGCGCTTGTGAATGGTTAAGAGGCTCAAACCATTCGAGTTGTTTGAGGTAAACCTCCCAGCACCCGTCCGAGGCGGTTTTTTGTGATAAACGTTGTTGCAGTCGTTTTTTGGTTAGGTCAGCATCAAGACGGCATTCAACAAACAGTATAGTTGCCCCTTTCTGCTTGGCTAACGCTTGAGCTCGTTCCCGCTCTTCTCGCTTCAGGAAAGCAGCATCAAGGATGACTGAGTAGCCATTTTCGATGGTTTCGGTTGCCTGAGCGAAAATGGTGTCATATGTTTTACGATTAAAGGCGGCTGAGTATAACCCACTGTCCAGTTCATCGTAGTGGTGTTCGGTTTCAGGTATTCCGGCAAGGCGTTTTCGTGTAATGTCTGAAGATATATGTATTGCTCCGGTCCGTCCGGCCAGCGCGGTAGCCAGTGTTGTTTTACCACTACCGGTAAGCCCAACCATAATAATGAGCAGTGGGTATTTGCGAGAATATGACTGTGCCAGGTCAAAGTAACTCTGAGCTGTTTCAAGGGCACGTTCTTTTTCAACTGAATCCATCAAGGGATCATCCAAACTGAAACAGGCTACTTTGCCTCTTACACAGGCTCGATAATTCTTGTAAAAGTTGAATAGAATGGTGGCGTCGGTATCGCCACTTTGGGCAATATACTGTTGTAGAAAGCGGCGACTGAGGTCGGCTCGACCTTTGTGCTCAAGATCCATCGCTAAAAATGCGATTTCGGAAGCCGTGTCACAGTAGCGAAAACGGGTATTGAATTCAATGCAGTCAAAGATGAAGATATCATGACTGAAACATATATGTTGAGTGTGCAGATCTCCGTGACAATTGCGTATATGATGTTTGGCAACTCGTTTTTTCAATAGCGAGGAGTGTTCTTTTATAAAGGAATTGGAGAAGTCAGTGATTAGGCCAAACTGTTCTTCCGTCAACACTTGTCCGAGGTATTGTCTGCTTTGTCTGAAGTTCTCCTCACAGTTGTGTAAAAGAAAGGGAATGTTTCCGTAGGATGCGATCTGCGTGTTTGTTGGTGCATGAGCATGGAATTCAACTACCTTTCTAGCCAGTGTATCCATCATGTCAAAGTTTACGGTGTTTTCTTCCAGCATATTATACAATATGCGCTCTTCGGGAAGGCGTTTCATTTTGACCGCATATTCAATGGGTTTACCCGAATCACTGAAAGCATAAGTTGTGCCGTTGAAAGTAATCGCAACTACTCCGAGGTAGATTTCAGGGCAAAGACGGCGGTTAAGGATTAATTCTTGCTCACAGAAATAACGACGTTGCTCAAGAGACGTATAATCCAGATAACCTAAATCAATCGGCTTTTTAATTTTATAGACATACTCATCGGTGAAAAATAAGCACGAGATAGGTGTCTGGCAGAGAATAACACTGTCGGTTGGCTCTGGATATATTTGTGGATGTGAAAGTGCTGAGATTAACCTTTTCAGGTTTGTTTTCAACTTAGGCTCCGCTGTAATAACTCAGCATGGCTTGCCCACCAAGATTTAAACTGCTCAACATGGCATCCATATCGGGTTTGCTTCGCATCGGAGCCCCGTCGGTAATGGCTCCTTGGGTAAGGTGGGTCAGCTCAACAACTGGCCAATCAACTTTATCCCAGTCAATGCAAGGGTGCCCGCATATTTCGCTGCAGCGTGCAAGCAGTAAGGCACAGCTGTGAATCAAATGAGGATGTTTGGCAAAATCATAAGAAAGCTGTTGGTCAAAATGCATAAAATCAGCCATTGACTTTTCTGCGTCTCCATTAAATACATGGATAATGCGAGTAGCAGTAATTTCCTTCGGAATGGTGTCAACCATATTCGTAGGAGGGTTATTTTTTACCCATTGATAGAGTTGAGTGAGCATGTTATGAGAAAACAGTAGGGATAGTTCTTGAGCGATTTGTTGAGTTCCTTCTTGCCAAAAATGTTTGATAGATGGACTGGAAGAAACCAATGCCTCAGCCGCAACACTACCTCCCATCACTATTGATTTCAGGAAGCGCTGATCTGTCGCATCGGAGGTAAGGTTTTCAATATTGTTTCCGACACTTTGCCATACTGCTTCAAAAAAATCGGAATGAGAGATGGTTTTGTCCGTGGTCATGTACGTGCTCTCCTTGTCTTTTTAAGTGAAATGCCGGCAACAGTATAGCCTAATTTGTCTTATTTTGCATTTTTCGAGTATTGGAACTAACGGAAAGCAGAATTATCGGGACAAATCGGTTAAAGTATCAAATACTTTTGCGCAGGTGACTGGCAAGGGTTGCCAGTAATTCAAGTGCTTGTTCGGCTTCTTCTTCTGACAGTCCGGCAAGCCCGCAACTCGGAGTAAGTAGAGACTGTTCTTTCAATTGCCGAATGCCGATGCCATGTCGTGTGAAAGGTGCCATGGCATCTTCTAAGCGGTCTTTGAGACTGACTACATTCTCTTTTTGTAGGCTTTCGGCATTGTTTGGCACGATTCCCCATGCAATTGCTCCGCCGCGTTGTATCAGCGATTTGACATCACTGGCATACAGCGCCAGTGATGAGGCGTAGTTGTAGGTATCAAAACTGATAATATGGGTCTCTAAGCCGCATAAGATTGACCAGTCAGTATTACCACAGCAGTGTATGCCGCGAAGCCCAGAAATTCCTCCCAATACTTCTCCTAACAGTGCTGCAACTTTCTCCGGTGATATTGAGAAGTAAGCGGAACCGAAAGAAGCCATAATCGGTTCGTCGATAAAAATGATGGTTTTTGTGTTTAGGCGACGTAATTCGTTTTCTTGCCAAGCAGCCTTCAGCCGCAACAGGCGAGCACAAGAATCAAGCAAAATATCATCATGAAGTATGCTTTGTTTTGACTCATCTTTAAGTAACACGCCAAATGATAGCGGCCCGACAACTTGGCCCTTAACAGCTAGCGAATAAGGAAACGGCAGGTTTAAAAACTCATGTAAGCCTGCGGCATAATCAGGACTAACCGATAAAGCCGAAAAATCATTTTCCAAGTAGGCTGTGTATAATCGCTCTAAAGTGGTATCAAAAGATGATTCATGCCGTATAAAGGCTTGCTTTTCCTCTATTACCATCCCTGGGAAACCTTGGCTGAATTGGACTGTCATTTCCTCTTCAAAAACCCGTTTAGGTAATTGTGGCCAGGCTGGAATATCATTTAAATAATGCGCGATTCTGGCACAAGCGACTTGCGGGTTCTTGTGTGGTAAGCTACCGATTATAGTTGGAGCCAAATTGAAGCGCGTATCTATCATATGATTTGTTATAACCTGACACCCTTCGCGATGATTGTCACGGGATTCATAGTTCCCCTAGTACAGCCGTAAGCGATTTTATACACTCCT
>JGI24702J35022_10001125_pt1 | contig 16621 bp, 11 predicted proteins | sample TergutTh196P4_FD_35022 | JGI IMG/M metagenome (IMG submission 35022)
GCCGCACATGTTCGATTGGAAAACTCATCAGATTCAATATAATTCCGAGACAAGTTCTTGCCGCTAATGGCGGGCCGCAGTTCCTCCGGGAAATGTATATACACAGCGGATTACAACGGCGTCAAGACACTCAAATCCTGTCATACGGAGTTTACACTCATCTAATGTGCGGCTTCTTATAAAGGGAGAAGTGTCTGTTCGACACTTCTCCCTTTCATTTGACTTACCGTTTCTTGAGGACGCTGTTTACTACGCGGACAGAGGAGACTAATTTGTCGGTTGAGGTGAAGATGTCCACATTCCAGATGTGCGAAGAACGGCCTTTGTGCAGGATGGTCCCGATAGCCCTAACGGTATCTCCATCATGCGCAGAAGAGATATGATTGCCGCTGACCTGCATTCCGAGCGATACCTCATCCGGATTGCACAGGATCATCGAGCCTAATCCGGCCACCGTTTCGGCTAAGGCTAACGATGCTCCGCCATGAAGGATACCGAAAGGCTGACGTGTACGTATGTCAACAGGCATGGTCGCTTCTATCCGGTTCTCGGAGGCATATGTAAATTGTATGCCAAGATTACCCATCAGACCCTGCATAGCTGATTTATTCAATTGGTCTATCGGGATTTCTGCCGGATGTATTTCGGCTATCACCACTTTTTCGATGGCAATGGCCACGCCGTCTTCATCATTCGACAGGGTCACATAATCGGCGCAAGCCTTCACTGATTCCGGTGCGTTCCCCATGGCAACACCTAATCCCGCCAATTGGAGCATACCCACATCGCACACCCCATCGCCAAAAACTACCACATTTTCAGTAGCTATTTTAAGATTTTCAAGCAGAATACTCAATGTGTTCGCCTTATCAATAAAGGGTGGCACCACTTCAAGAAAAAACTTTTCCGAGCGAAAAACATCCAATTCACCTGCCAGGCGTCTTTTCCAATGTTTTTCCATCTGAATCAATGCTGCTTCATCATCGCTGACAATCATACACTTGAATGGAGAAAAAGAAGTTTCGTCAGCAAATTTTCCTACTTCTTTCAGGCGCATATCATTCAATTCAGCTTCTTGGATGATATGTTCGTTCAACAAATCATTTGTAAAAATCGTATCGCCGTCATAGGTAAAGATGTCAAAATCATTCTTTTTGGCTTTTCGTTCGAGATAGGGTAACATTTTCGGATTGACATGTTTCTCAAACAGGATATCCCCAGTCTGTACATTCATGATTTGCCCGCCGTTATACGATAAAATATACCCGTCGTTTTTGTCCATATCCAATTCTTTTGCCAAAGGGAGCAGTCCGCAAGTCGGACGACCGGAGGCAAGGACAAGTCGGATGCCCATTTGTTGAACTTTGATTAACGCAGTTCGCATCCTGACTGTAATGATTCGATCACTGTTAAGTAAGGTGCCGTCGACATCCAGCACGATCATGTTGTACTTCATATCTTTTTTTTCAATACATAAAAAGGCCAATGGAAGCCCACTGACCTTTTTATAATTCATGTTCTAACCCTCTTGATTACTTATTTGTATCCATGATAACCAGACGGTTCCAGTTGTTAATCTGGTAGGGTTGTTCCCTGTCGCCTTTCCATTCGATGGAAAGTCTATCCGTCGGTATGCCATGTTTTTCGGTCAGCATCTTGGCAACGGCTCTCGCACGTCTTTCCGATAAACCATAGTTATAGTCGGCAGTACCTGTGTCCTTATCTGCATAACCGATCAACTTGATAGGCAAGTTGAATTTCTTTGCATATTCGGCCGTATTGAAGATGTTTCCTTCCTGATTCTTGTCGATAACCGAGCTGTTCAGGCGAAAGAATACCGCATTCTTCATGATTTCCTTCTCTTGAATAACGGGTTCAACTTTCGGACATTCCGGACAGAACTCAGGACGTTTGCTTAACTCAGCATTTTGTGCACGTAAGGCATTAATCTGATTGTTAAGGTCATTCAATAAATCATAGTCCATAGGTTCGATCACTTCAAAGTTGGTTCTGCCAAGTTTGAAATTGAAACCCAACAAAGCTGAAATCATACGATCTTCTTCATGGCCCATGTTTACACGGTTAAATTCTTCATTCAACAACGCATATTCGCCTTCAAGGAACAAATCGACCCGTTTGCCCAATCGGAAGGGAATTTGAACGCCCAAGTTAATAGTAGGCGATTCGGACTTTTTGTAATTCCATCCGCCAACTTCTTTTTCGGGACGAATAGCATAACCCATACCGACAAAAGGAATGAATCGAACTACCTTATTTTCATTGTAAGGCGCCCAATAATTCGTAACATCCCACATCAGGTCGACATGTGCGTCACCATAAACAAAATCCTTTTTGGATAAGACGTTTGAAGTACTCCCCCGAATGTAGGAAAAATCTTTCATTTGTCCACCGGCAAGTTTCAGGCGGAAACCCAAATAAGGATTATACCATTTCCCGAAAGAGAGACCGGCAGCCCAGTTTAATCGATCTCCCATATCAGCCTCAGCATTTTGGTCGCCCACATACATACTTACACCTCCTCCAAGAGAAATAAACCAGTTGTCGCCGGCATTATTCTTCTTGAAATTCGCTTTTGAGCCGTTTTCAGTACTAAACCCAATTTGAGGTTGGTACTCCTGAGCTGAAACCGACAACAACACTCCACTTAAAAAAATTAATAGTAAAACCTTAGATTTCATAATTTTACGTTTTTAAAAATTTAACAATATTTTTTTTCTCATTTTTCTACTACACTTTAATCCATATCTTTTGCAAAGGTAAACATTTTTTTTTAAAATAAAACAAATAAATAATAAATTTTTTTCTCTTTTTTTAGCTAAAAATACTTAATTCGCTGTTAATCACATATTTACAATTTTTCATCCATCAGTTTTAATAAGTATTGACCATACGGATTTTTTAGCATCGGTTGAGCCAAAATACGCAGGTTTTCGACCTCAATCCAGCCGTTTCGATAGGCAATTTCTTCCGGACATGCAATTTTTAATCCTTGCCTTCTCTCGATAACTTCCACAAATACAGAGGCTTCCGACAAAGACTCATGCGTTCCGGTATCTAACCAGGCAAATCCGCGACCCAACATTTGCACTTTCAATTCATTCTTTTCAAGAAACCATTGGTTTACCGCTGTAATTTCCAGTTCGCCCCGGGCAGAAGGCTTACAATTTCGTGCGATCTCTACCACTTTGTTCGGATAAAAATAAAGTCCCGTCACTGCATAATTTGACATGGGCTTCACCGGCTTCTCTTCGATCGTCGACACATTCCCCTCGCGGTCGAAAGTTACCACCCCATACCGTTCAGGGTCATTCACATAATAACCGAAAATAGTCGCAAAATTTTGTTTCACGTTCTCAACCGCTTCTTTCAGCAGGGATGAAAAACGCTGACCGTAAAAAATATTATCGCCCAGCACAAGGCTCACATTATCATCACCGATAAAATCAGCGCCAATAATAAAAGCCTGCGCCAAACCATCAGGCGATGGTTGCTCTGCATATTCAAAACGAATGCCCCAATCGTCGCCATTGCCAAGTAGCCGTCGAAATCCGGGCAAGTCCTGTGGCGTTGAGATAATCAAAATCTCACGAATACCGGCAAGCATCAGCGCCGAGATCGGATAATAGACCATCGGCTTATCATAAATCGGCAGCAACTGCTTCGATATCCCCTTCGTAATCGGATATAAACGCGTACCTGCCCCTCCTGCCAATACAATCCCCTTCATAATTGAATAACTGAATAACTGAAAAATTCCTAATTCCTAATTCCTAATTCCTAATTCCTAATTGATTAAACGTTGTCTCTCCTGATGCGTATCTGAATGGCGTTCTTGACGGGTGTTTCGTTTATGAGAACCAAGTATCCGCCACCGCCGGCCCCTGAAAGTTTCCAGCCTAAAACCTGTGATTTATAAGGCTCAAGCGCCTCTCTTACATCCGTTGGGGCCATGTGCGGGAACATTTTCACTTGCGCCGCAAAACTTGCAACCGAAGCCTTTCCCCACCCTTCGACGTCCTTTTGAAGTATGGCGCTCCAACATGCGTCTGAAGCAAGGCTAAGACTTCTGGCGCCGACTTCATCAATGCAGGTATCTGATAATACATCATAACCGGATAGCCGGGGATAAAGCGGCACAAGCCAAATCCGTTGCTCTATCCATGTTAATACTTCATTTTCAGTTACCTTATCGATTTTATCCGGCCAGTAACCCTCCATGTAATGAATACGGTTCAGTCCGGGTAAAACAACACCTAATGCATCCTGCGAACCACTCACGTATTTCGAGCCGGGAGGATTCTCAAAACAAAAAAGCGTTCGAGCCAGCATTTCCTTATCTCCATCGGGAATAATCGAATGCCACAATTCTATGGCTTTTTTCCGCGAACTGGTAGCCATGCCGCTTCGGTCATTAAACTCATAATCAGGCTCTATGGATATCGTAATTACCGAACCCGGATAATATTGATTGACATAAGGCTGGTCAAGCCAACCGCCGGCTAAATCGATCCGGTAAGGGATCAGACATTCATTGCGTAAGGCGGTCGTTGAACGCGCCGGTAGTCCGCAATAGGGGATACGTTGACTCACCACATACGATATACCGTATTCCTTACAAAACTGCTCTTTCAAGGGTGAGTGGCCGTCGCTGTTCACAAAAAAAACATCCGGTCGAAGTCGTTTTACTTCATCCCTAAAATCAAGGATACCGTTTCCACTGTTTATCCAAGCATCTTTTACAACTTTCAACGCCTTCACCATGTACAATCGTTCCCGATCAGTATGGACGGTTTTACGCGCTTTCAGGTCAAAAATCGTTTGATCCGAACCGATACCCACATACAAATCCCCATGTTGCGCCGCTTCTTCAAAGAAAGCGACATGACCGCTATGCAACATATCATAACAACCGCTTACGAATACTTTTTTCATCGTCAACATCCTTGTTTCGGGGTACAAATATAGCAATAATCTCTATCATCCCTCAAAAAAACAAGTTTTTTTTGGAGATGATAGAGATTAGAGATTCTTATTCCGGCAAAATATCGCAGAATTACCAACCCTGATTTGGTTTAAGTTGGTGTTATTCAATGTGATCTAATGGCGGGACATTCTTTTCATACCCGGAGTAACCCTTGTTCTGATTGATTACCCCTTCCACATTTGTTGAGATGCTTTCCTGTGGTACAGGCCATAATACATGATAGGGACTCATGGTATATCTGTCGTTATGAACCGTTACTACGCCTTTATTATAGAAATCAGTGGTAGCCATGATGTGGTCGTAAAAGAAGTTCTTATCCGAAAAATTGCTAAGGCTGTACGTCGTTCCGTCATCGGCAGCCTTTCCTGTCTGTGCGTAGATATACGATATACGGGTAAGTTCGGTTTTTCGGGGTTCTTCCAAATAGAGTTCCCTTGCCCTTTCGTCCAAGATCATGCGCATGTTGACTTCGCTTGCTGAAATCTCGCGTGCCTGGGCGCGCCGACGTACAATGTTGATGTCGTCGGCGGCTTTTTGTAATTCGTTTTTCCAGAAATACGCTTCGGCGCGCAGCAGGTAGGTCTCGGCCAGACGAAAGATATACCAGTCGGTTTCGCCTCCCGCCCATTGTGTTTGTGTGGGGTCGGGTATCCATAATTTATAATGGGGCCATGAGAACCAATTGCGGATGGTATCCAATGTCAGGATAGCGCCTCTGTCGTCGTATAACTGAAGATTTTTGCCGTACCATTCGGGCGCATAGTCCTGTCCTGCCTCATTGAGCAAGTCGGGATTGTTATATACCAAATCTTCCATATCCAACCAGTTACCCGGATAATACACGCCTGCATCGTCATATCCGGGCTTTTGATGCCTCAGGTCGGTATTGTCTAACTGCCATATCGCCTGTGTGGAATAAGGTACAAGACGGCAGCGGCCGATGCCGCGTCCGATGGTTTGTACATATTCGAACTCGATATTGTTGGCTTGCGACATGCCTATCTGTCCGCCCGGTGTCTTGATAGCGTTACCACCGGTGACAGACCAGAACGGCACACAGTTACGCATGATCTGCATACGGTCGCTGCCCTCAGTCGATACGCGGCTCATTACGTTCATCAGACATTCCCTGTTGGTCGGGATCGATTTATTATCGGGACGGTGCAAGTCCCATATCACATTGCGGTCGCTCTGGTTGGCATTCGCGCCAAAACGGGCAGTCATCAGCGAATGCTGTCCTCCATCTATTACGGCTGTAGCAGAGGCAATGGCCTCATCGAACAAAGCCAGCGAAAGATTGATTTTGGTCAGCAGGTGTCCACAAGCGCCCCGTGTCACACGCCCCTTATCGTTATTGATGATAGCCCATTGTGCTGCAAATTCCATTTCTTTTTTGATAGATTGTAAAACCACTTCGCGTTGGGTCGAATAGTAGTCTAATTTGGGCGCAGTCACTTCGTCACCGATATAGGGTATGTCGCCGAATTGGTGGACGAGGCGGTAGTAGCGGCACGAACGGTGGAAATAAGCCGACGACAGCACCGCGTTCTTTTCGGCTTCATCGCGGTAATTGGCATCATCAATACGCGTAATCACTACATTGGCATACTTCACCCCCTTGTAACCCTCATACCAGTACCAGCCTATCTTATTATAGTCGGCGCTGTTGAGCTGCGCGGTAGGGGTGATGAGCAGGTTCAGGTCTTGAGCAGGTCCTGACTTATCGGTTGTTCCCTCCACACACATATCCGAAAACACATATTCGGTAATAATAGGAGCGCCATCGCCAAAATATTCATGGCGCATGTTGCGTTCACAGGCCGTCAACGCTCCGTACATACCATCGGCGTCGACGTAGGCATTTTCGGGCGTGTAGAATGATAATGCGTCGGGTACTAACCAATCGGCGGTACATGACGCTAATCCTAACCATAAGGTTGCTATCAAAACAACCTGCATTTTTGATCTATATTTTGTTTTCATATCTTTTATATTTTGATGTTGTTTATAATGTCATATTCAAACCAAAAGTAAAATAACGTGGCGTAGGTCCGTTGCTTTCAGGGTCCCAGAACTCCCATTTCTTCGTCCAGAAAGCAACATTACGGATGGTAAACAGGAACTTGAGGTTTTGAATGGAGGCTTTTTGCGTCAATTTGGCAGGCACGGTATATGCTAACGAAACATTGTCCAAACGGATAAAAGAGTTATCCCAGTACATCGTATAGTTAGCCGAACCGTTACTTGAATAAATACGCGCATGTGTATTGATCGGATTGTCGGGCGTCCAATAAGGGAGCACATAGTCGGTTGAGCGGTCTTTGAATCCGTCGTTGTTTTTTGGCCGGTTGTACGACTTCAATTGTCCCCAGTACGAATATAGCATGAAAGAAAAATTGAAATCCTTGAGGAAAGTAAGTTCGTTACGTAGCGTCCACCTGAATTTGGGGTCTGTCTGACCCAAAAACTGACGGTCGGATTCTTCAAATCTATAATCGCCATTCGGATCGTATACTTTGAAGTCACCCGGTCGGACGCCATATTTTTGGGCTTCTTCCTCTTCGCCAAGTTGCCATATGCCGAGGGGTTCCAACTCCCATACCTGATTAATAGGACGTCCGATAAACCACCTGTTCTTCGTATCATCGGCTTCTTTTTGTCCGATTACATTGCCGTTTGCATCGAGTATGTCTTCCATCGTGCCATACAAATGTTTGATTTTGTTTATATTCCTCGAAAAACTAAATGTAGTGCGCCAGGTCAGGTTTTCTTTACGGATATTATTTGAGTTCAATGTAAGTTCAAAGCCTCTGTTTTCGACTTCCCCCAGATTATCCCATACATCGCTGAAACCCAGAATATCGGGAAGGGCGCGTTGTACTAACAGGTTCTTAGTAGTACCCTGGTATACCTCGATGCTTCCTTCAATAATTTGCCGGTGGAAAGTAAAGTCCAAGCCTACATTGAGCGCGGCGGTGCTTTCCCATTTAAGGTTCTTGTTCTGCATACGGTTGACATACATTTGCGACCGTTGGTAGATAGCGCCTGTGGAAGCGAGGGCATACCAGTATTTTCCGGAAGTATTCAAGTCGGATATGGCGCTGTACATCCCGATGTCGCGGTTGCCATTCGTACCGTATGAAACCCTAAGTTTGCCTTGTTCGAGAATATTACGGAGTTTTTCGTTCCAGAAGTCTTCTTCTGTAAAACGCCAGGCTAATGCACCCGAACCGAAATTAGCCCAGGGGTACATCTGCCCGAATGCCGAATAGCCGTCGCGCCGGAAGGTAGCGGTTAACATATACCGGTCCATTAACGAATAGTATATGCGCGCCATATAGGCTGCGCCTGTATTCATTTCGTCCGTACTGTTTACCGATGGATTAGTACCTCCTTTGAGGTTGTGAAATCCTAAAATATCGTTAGGTGAAAACATTTCATTGCTTGCCTGCGTATTCCACCGCTGGTATTTCTCAGCATTCTGAAGCAGTGTCACATCAAAAGAGTGAATACCAAACGTCCGGTTCCATTTCAGCAAGTTGTCCAACTGCCATTGGAAGACTTTATTTTCCTCACGTTGTACCAGACCGTCCACCGGCGCCCAGTCCATGTGGGTCGATTTCTGGTGGTTCATGTAATTATGAAAATCAAACCGGGGCGCATAAGTCGTCTGAAAACTAATATTAAAAGGCAATGTTATCTTGGCATACAAGCTTGAAATCAAGGTGGTATAGGTTCTGTCACGTTCAACATGCGACATATCATAAAACGGGTTGGCCGAGGAGTTTTCATTACCCATGGGACGTCGGCGGTAGGTACCATCTTCGTTATACATATCGCCTAAGGGGGAGGCGGATAGCATGGCGCCCCAGTCGGCTGTTACGCGGGGACGATCAGTCCAATGAAGTTTACTTTCGTCGCGATAGGCAAACTGAGTGTTTACGCCTACGGTAAGGAATTTAGTCACATCGGCATCTAAGTTAAACCGGCTGCGAAACGTCGAAAACTCTTCCCCATAGACTAAACTTTCGTTATCGGCATAACCCAATGACCAATAGTAGGAGATATCTTCTTTTTTACCCGACAGGCTCACATTATAATCCTGCCTCAATCCCGATTTAAATACCGCATTGTACCAGTCTGTTTCCTTGCCGCTCAAGTAATTATCCAATTCATTCGTTTGCATGTACAAGCGTGTAAACCATGTTTTTATCAGGTCGCCGTCGTTTGTATCATACGCGAGCCACTGTTCCTGTGTCACACCGGCAGGCAGGTTTCGCGGATCGTCATACATGCCGGGGTTCTGTGCCGCCCTTACTACATTGATGCTTTTTGCCACATCGCTACGCCATTTGACATAACCTTGCGCGTCATATACCGGCATATCTACTCCCATCGTTACAAACCCGATAGACGAGTTAAAATTAACCTGCGGCTTTCCTTGCAACCCTTTACGGGTCATGATAACGACTACGCCCGATGCTGCCTTTGCACCGTATACGGCTGCCGAGCTGGCATCTTTAAGTACGTCAATCGTTTCAATGTCCGCAGGATTAATGTCTTCCAGGCCACCGTAATAGATCACCCCATCGAGTACTAACAAGGGGGAGGCGCCGGCGTTCAACGTATTTCTACCACGTACTTCCAAGCCTCCACCCGGTTTAGCGCCAGTCGAATATTCGATATTCAAACCGGCCACATTAGCGCGTAGCATGTCGCGCACGTCTCTTGGCGCTTCGTTAGCAACAGTGCCGGCTTTCATCTGTGCAATAGCGCCGGTCAGGTCGCGTTTTTTCATGGTGCCATAACCAATCACCACGACTTCTTCGAGTTCGCTGGTGTCTTCAAGAAGCATGATATTAATGCTTCGTCTGCTACCCACAAGCGCCTCCTGCGAGATATAGCCGATGAATGAAAAAACCAGCGTGGTATTCTCATTCGGCACTTGCAGGTCGAAAACGCCGTCAGCGTTGGTAGCCGTACCCTGCGTAAGGCCCTTGATAAGTACAGTAACGCCTGGCAGCGGATGACCGGCGTTATCTGTAACCGTACCGGTGATATTGATGCTTTGCAATACCTCCGTTTCCATTGACACTGATAAATGAATGTCGGCATTTCGCGCAAAGGCGTGGCCTGCCCACAAGGATAGTGTCGCCATCAATAGAAAAATAAATGAAATCTTCATAGTGTAAAAAAAAATGTTTAAAGGTTAAATAATCTTTTTCCCCGCAAAGATAAACTATTATTTTTAATTTTTCTCCTTTTTTTTGTTTTGAATCATTTTTTTTATACCTTTACCGTCCGAAAGTAAGAAAAAAATCATAAAAATTATGAGGACAGCGATTGAAGAACGATGGGGTACACACCCTGATGATGTAAAAAGGTACAACACATCACAATTAAGGAAAGAGTTTTTGGTTGAAAAACTCTTTATTGCCAATGAGGTCAGTATGGTATACACACACAATGACCGGTTGATCATCGGAGGGGCTTATCCTGTGAATGAAGATTTAAAACTTGAAACGGTTGATCTGGTCCGTTCGGCATACTTTTGTGAGCGTCGTGAAGTCGGCATTATTTGTATAGAAAATGAAGGCATAGTGATAGTAGATGGAAAAGATTTTGTAATGTCCTACAAAGATGCGCTTTATGTGGGACGCGGCGCAAAAGAAGTCATTTTTAAAAGTAAGGATACCTCCCAACCGGCCAAATTTTATTTTGCATCTTCTCCGGCGCATACGGCCTATCCGACAGCCGCCGTCACGAAAGACATGCGTCGTACCAGAGAATTAGGCGTCAAGGCCTTAGCCAACGAGCGGACGCTTAACCAATTGGTATTAAATGAAATAATCCCATGTTGCCAGTTACAGATGGGATTAACGGAAATAAAAGAAGGCAGTGTTTGGAACACAATGCCACCCCATACCCACTCCCGTCGGATGGAAGCCTATTTTTATTTCAACATTCCCGCCCGGCAGGCTGTCTGTCATTTCATGGGTCAACCGCAGGAAACAAGACATATCTTCTTAGGGAATGAACAAGCGATTATTTCGCCTTCTTGGTCGATCCATTGTGCTGCCGGAACAAGCAACTATACTTTTATCTGGGCTATGTGCGGCGAAAACTTAGACTATGACGACATGGACACTTTTACCGCAGATAAACTCCGCTAATAATATATATAATGTACGCGCGAAGAAACAATTCCCGATTGCTTCACTTCGTAAAGCGACACATTGTTTGATTTTTAACACTAAGCACGTTCTAATTACATTATTAAACATTTCCCCCATGAAAAATTTTTTGATTTTATTATCTGCTTTTTTCGGATTATTGTCCTGTAGTACAGGTATCAATATTGCCGTAGAAAATCCGAGTGATTTTGATCGTACGGAATTAGTAGAAATACCTGTCGAACAACTCATGCCCCTTTCCGCCGGAAAGGCTTACCAGGTGACAAGCCAACAAGGCGAGACAATGCCTTCACAGCTAACATACGACGGGAAACTGATCTTTCAAGCCTCTATCAAGGCGAAAGAGGCGATTGTATGTTCCATTAAAACCAACGCTCCGGAACAGTTTGAAAATAAGACGTATGGCCGATTCATTGTCGAACGATACGATGATTTTGCCTGGGAAAACGACCGTGTCGCTTTCCGTATTTACGGCAAAGCCCTGATTCCCATCGACGGCCCCAGCAACGGCATTGACCTGTGGTATAAAAGAACAAACAACTTAATCATCGACAAATGGTATAAGGATGATCTCGCCGGGGTTCGCTCTTATCATACAGACCACGGCGAAGGTTTGGACGACTATAAAGTAGGACGAACACTTGGAGGTGGCGCAATGGCGCCTTTCGAAAAGAGCTCTCTTTACTTGAATGACAATTTCGTTTCGCAGGAATTATTGGAAAACGGCCCTTTACGTACCACGTTTAAACTCATCTACAACGATATTACAGTTGAGGAGAACACATTCGGCGAAAGCCGTACGATTTCAATCGACGCCGGCTCGCAACTGACGAAAGTAACACAGGAATACGGGACACAAAACATGCTGACCGTCGCTGCAGGCATCATAAAACGAGCGCCTGAAGACGAAGCATTTACCGCACTGACAGATAAAGGCACGGCTGCGATTGTCTATGAAGAACCCGAAACAGAAGCCGCCGGAAAAGTTTATGTTGGAATGATTTTCCCAAAAGGTACTGAAAAAGTGTTATCTTACACTCACAAGATTATCCATCCGAAAACAAAGTTAGAAGAGACCCATTCGCATGTATTGGGAGTTACTTCTTATTACCCAGGCGAGCCTATCACCTATTATACCGGCTATGGCTGGGAGAAATTCGGATTTCCTACCATTAACGAGTTTCGCAATTATCTGAGTTATTTTTCAAAAGCGCTCGAAGAACCGCTAATAGTTAAGTTTTTATAATATATTTCGTATGTTTGACTTATTTTCATTAAAGGGGAAAGTCGCCTTAGTGACAGGCGCATCTTATGGCATCGGTTTTGCTATCGCCACTGCCTTGGCCGAAGCAGGCGCCACCATAGTATTCAATGATATCAACCGCGAATTAACGGATAAAGGGCTTGATGCGTATAAAACAAAAGGTATCCGGGCACATGGATTTGTCTTTGACGTCACAAAGGAAGAAGAGGTATATGCCACCATTGCGACCATCGAAAAAGAAGTAGGCGTCATTGATATACTTGTCAACAACGCCGGCATTATCAAGCGGATACCGATGTGCGAAATGTCGGCTGCCGATTTTCGTCAGGTCATTGATGTGGACCTGAATGGCCCTTTTATCGTAGCAAAAGCCGTCATTCCGGCGATGATCCGCAAAGGACATGGCAAAATCATCAATATCTGCTCGATGATGAGCGAACTTGGCCGCGAGACCGTTTCCGCGTATGCCGCCGCCAAAGGTGGATTGAAGATGCTTACACGCAATATCGCATCGGAGTATGGAGCATACAATATCCAATGTAACGGCATCGGACCGGGCTATATCGCCACACCGCAGACAGCGCCGCTACGCGAACTACAAGCCGACGGCTCACGTCATCCCTTCGATTCGTTCATTATCTCAAAGACACCTGCAGCCCGCTGGGGTTCGACCGACGACCTGAGAGGCCCCGCTGTGTTCCTTGCTTCAGATGCTTCCAACTTCGTGAACGGACATATATTATATGTAGACGGCGGCATCCTTGCCTATATCGGCAAGCAACAGTAATAGTTTTCAGTTTTCAGTTTTCAGTTTTCAGTTTTCAGTTTTCAGTTTTCAGTTATTACCTTATGAAATATATAACCCTACCGGCATTTTTTCTTTTCTTTTCCTGTACGCTGATCCTGGCGCAGGAATGGACGAAAGAAGATTCAATATGGCTTCAAAATGTATTGGAAGGAAAAGAAACACTAGAAATTAACGAGGAAACAAAAAAAGCGATCGAAGATGGGCGGTTAATAGCGCCACCATGGCTGAAGGATAAAGAATGGGAACTAAATAAAGAATTTGACAATACCGGAACACCCGATTCATTGAGGATTCGTAACGTCGATCCGTATTCAATGCCGCCGGGTGTTTTTGCATTGTATGTCTTATTCATTGAACAATTGGATTCAACTTATCAGGACATGAGTATTACCATCACTGAAGATGAGCGGAGTTTTTTGAAATCGTTAACACCCGCTAATAGCGGTTATGACTTTAACCACTTACTAAGCATGATATTCAGCACCCATTACCGGCAGTTGATGAATAATCGGAAAAAGATGATATCCTACAAATATTATTACGATGTAGGAGGAGCTGTTAGCCCTGTCCGTATTACCGAACGCGAACGTAAACAATTAAATCAATCCGTTAACAGTAACCGGAAATCAATCAGCGTTACTTCCCGAAACAAAGCAGGCGGGATTGATGATTGATTTTAAAAACAAAAATTATCTTTATATTATTTTTTTTTCTACTTTTGCAGTCAATTTATTGCAATAAACAAGTAACGAATGAATATATCTTACAATTGGCTGAGGGATTATTTGGCTTTCGACATGCAGCCCGAGGAAGTGGCTGAAGCGCTCACTTCCATTGGATTAGAAACCGGATCAGTAGAAAAAACAGAGACAATCAAAGGAGGTATGGAAGGGCTTGTGATAGGCGAAGTGCTGACATGCACAGCTCATCCAAACGCCGATCACCTTACGCTTACTACCGTCGATATCGGCGCCGACGAACCGCTTTCGATTGTTTGCGGAGCGCCAAATGTGGCTGTCGGCCAGAGGGTTGTCGTCGCGCCCATCGGGACTGTATTATATGACTGCGACAAGGAAATAAAAATAAAGAAAGGGAAAATACGAGGGGAAGAATCGTATGGCATGATTTGCGCAGAAGACGAGATCGGGCTCAGCGACGACCATACGGGTATCATCGTGTTACCAGCCGGTACACCAGTGGGAATGCCCGCTAAAACCTATTACAACATAGAAAACGATTATATCTTCGAAGTGGATATTACACCCAATCGCGTTGACGGGACATCCCATATAGGCGTCGCACGCGATCTGGCAGCCTGGCTGAAACAAAACGGCAGACCGTTCACCTTGAAGAAACCTTCCGTCGATGCCTTTCATACCGATGATACGGAGACGCCTGTGACGGTTGAAGTAATAAACCCGGAAGCCTGTCTTCGTTATTCGGGTATTACCATCCGGAACGTAACCGTTAAAGAAAGCCCCGGTTGGCTTCAAAACCGACTGAAAGCCATCGGTCTTCGTCCCATCAATAACATTGTCGACATCACGAACTATATCCTGCATGAGACGGGGCAACCGTTGCACGCTTTCGATGCGGATAAAATTAAAGGCCATAAAATTGTAGTCCGTACGATGCCCGAAGGAACCAAATTCATTACGCTTGATGGGGTGGAACGAACGCTGACCGACCAGGACCTTATGATTTGCGACGCAGTAGAACCAGTAGCTATCGGTGGTGTGTTCGGAGGTTTGGATTCGGGGGTTACGGAAAATACTACAAACGTTTTTTTAGAATCGGCATGCTTCAATCCGGCCTGGGTCAGGCGAACAGCACGTCGTTTTGGCCTTAACACCGATGCCTCTTTCCGCTTTGAGCGCGGATTAGACCCTAATCAAACGGTTTATGTACTCAAGCGGGCTGCCATGCTGACGAAAGAGATAGCCGGAGGCATCGTCACCGGCGCTATTCAGGATGTTTATCCCCAGACTATTGAACCTTTTACGGTCGACATCACTAACCAAAAAATACATTCGCTGACAGGTCAGGCTATTCCCGTAGAAACGATAAAAAATATTCTCGCCTCGCTTGAAATAGCAGTTGTCGCCGAAACATCCGAAGGATTAACGGTACAAGTACCGGTCTATCGCTACGATGTGCGCCGCGATGTGGATGTGATTGAAGAAATTTTACGCATCTACGGATATAACAATATCGCATGTGACGAACAGTTAAAATCGTCATTGTGCTATCAGACGCTTACCGACAAAAGCTACAAGATAGAAAACATCGTCTCCGAACAGTTATGCGGTGCGGGCTTTAATGAGATAATCAATAATTCACTCACCCGCTCAGCCTATTACGATGGTTTGACAACCTATCCCGCGACAAATTGTATCTTGTTAAAAAATCCGCTCAGCGCCGATCTGAACACTATGCGACAGACGCTGCTGATCGGTGGGTTACAAAGCATTGAGTTTAACATCAGGCATAAATGCAAAAATATCCGGTTTTTTGAATTTGGGAATTGTTATACTCGAAACGAGGAAAACAGAAAAGACGGAGAACCCTTGTCGGAATATCAGGAGGACTATCGTCTCGGCTTATGGATGACAGGTAAAAGGGTCGAAAATAACTGGGCGCATGCTGATGAGGCGACTTCGGTGTACGAACTGAAAGCGCATATTGAAAATATCTTGCACCGGTTGGACATACCCATAGATAAACTCCTTTGGAGTAACCTTTCCAACGATATATTTTCGACGGGAATGACTATTGCTACAAGACAAGGCGCCTTCATAGGCACTTTTGGCATTGTACACAAAGACATACTGAAAAGAATGAACATCGAAAATGAAGTCTGTTTCGCCGAGCTTTCATGGGATATCATGATAAAAGGCACACAAAAAGCGTCGGTTACCTTCCGTGAAATCCCGAAGTTTCCGGAAGTGAAACGAGACCTTGCCCTATTGGCAGATAAAAATGTCACTTTTGCCGACATCCGGAAGATAGCACGGAACAGCGAGCCCCAATTATTACGGGAAGTCATCCTCTTTGACGTCTACGAGGGAAAGAACCTTCCACCGGACAAAAAATCGTATGCCGTCAGTTTCTATCTGCAAGACAAAGAAAAAACGCTGAACGACAACCAGATAGATATTATCATGTCGCGAATACAAAAAAATCTGGAAGTCAACCTTGGCCTCCAACTGAGATAGACATCATTACACAAGTGATAATAAACTTAATTTTCTGAAAACTGAAAACTGAAAACTGAAAACTGAAAACTGAAAACTGAAAACTGAAAACTGAAAACTGAAAACTGAAAACTGAAAACTGAAAACTGAAAACTG
>JGI24702J35022_10001126_pt1 | contig 16611 bp, 12 predicted proteins | sample TergutTh196P4_FD_35022 | JGI IMG/M metagenome (IMG submission 35022)
ATTTAAATTCCTGGGATCCTCAAACAGGCTGGATCGAAGATCGTTCATTATCAATTCTTCGTTATTCCTCACCCGGCTGCGAAGAAAAAAGTAGCGGCTCTTGAGTACACCGCCGGCCATACCGTTAAGCCGGCTCTCTATCATCCTTGCCGCTTCATCCTGGCGGCCGGTGTCAATAAGAGCTGAAATATAGGCAATTGTCCCTTCTTCGTTGGTACGATCCTTTTCATAAAGTTCCCGGGCAAAGGAAAGGGCTGCGGCGTTATTCCCCTGTCCCCTTTCCACTGTATATGCCGCGAGCAGATCCTGGGACGAACGGCGTTCCTCCAGGAGCCGGACAAGGAAAGGCCTGGCTTCCCCCCAGGCTTCACGGCGAATCGTTTCCTCCAGGGCAAGACTGGTCACGTCCAGGGAGGGATAGGAAACAGAAAGGAGTCTTCCAAGCAGATCCCTTCCCTCGGTTTGGTCATCCTGCCTTGAAGACTCCAAAAGTAGCCTGGCTGCGTATATTGAAGCAGCTGATACCAGTTCCTGGGAATCTCCGGGATCAGTGATTCCGCCGGTTCCTGGAGAAGCCCTCATTATGGATCTCAGATAGTTTAGGGCGGCGTCGCGGTTATGGTAACCTTCAGCCTGAACTCTGGCCCTGAGAAACAGATAGAGCCTGTTATTGGGATTAATCCCGGCGTAGATGTCCAGAGGCGCCTGGGCCTGAATAAACTGCCCCTGTTCCACAAAAATTCTGGCTCTCATAAGGACGAATTCCCCGTCCCGGCTATCTTTCTGCAATATCTCTGCTACGGCAGCTTCTGCTCTTGACCAATCGCCTGCGTGGTAATAAGAGAGGGCCAGCTGCCGCTTTACCTGGAGGTTATCCGGAAAACGTATAACGAGGTCTGACAGGAACCGAACGTTTTCCTGCATCCGGCCCTGGGCTTCCATTACCCTGGCAAGTCCCAAAGCTGCAGGAAAGCAATCGGTAAACCGCTCCCAAATTCTGGAATATTGAACAGCCGCTTCTTCCCGCCTGCCTGTGCGTTCATATGCAATACCAATGAAAAAACCAGCCAGTACGGAGTCCTCATTTATTCTGGCGCCTCTCTCCAGATCCGGCAGGGCTGAAATATAGAGTTCTGCCGGAACTATTCTGCCGTTATTATTGGAATAATAAGCCAGGAATGGCAGAACGTATTCCAGGTAATCAGCGGAATTTTGCTGGGGCGCGGTATAAATTCCCCTTTCGGCGTCTCTTAAAATCCGGGAATAAACATGGGTGATGGGAGGATCCTGAGAGGGCAGTTGTGCCAGAACCGCGGGATAAAGAGTCCTAAGAAGGGTTACATTAACGGCTGTCATTATCCTGCCGAATTCTGTTGAACCCAGATCCCGGCTGCGGATTATTTCCAGAGCCCCAAGCAGGGACGAAGGAGTTCCCCTTTCCGTTTGGGTACGGATTTCATCTACCACTCCACCTGTGCCGCCTGCCTGGGGCGGAGACCTGGTTACGTCAGGAACATCCACTGGCAGGGGAGTTTCTATCGGAACAGGATCCGACTTGCAGGAATAAGGAGAGAATGCAAGAGAAATAATAACCGGAAGCAGAAAAAAAAAGCCCCCTTTACGCAATAGTCTCAGGAGTTGATGCTTTTTTGCGGAAGGTTTAAAAATGCAATACCTGTTACAGCTTTTCTCCAGCCGCTTATTCACCACTTCCGCTCCCAGGAGTCTCTTTTATCCTTCCATTTCCGGTATTCACATCCCGGGAATCTTCTTCTTTAGATGTCTCCCCCTGGGGCAGGTCAGAATTATTTCTGGCGACCATTGAAGTAAGCACAAGGGTGATCCCCCCAAGAACGAAAAGCACTGGCCACCACGTGATAATAAAGTACTTAAATGAAAAGGGCACAATACGGAGGGAAAAAACCATAAGAACACTTCCCAGGGCAACAAAAGCGCAGGAAGACACAAAGAAACGGGGATTAAACCCTCCGGCGCGCCGCCAGCCCACGGGAAGCAGGGCGAGGCCGGAAAATACGGACAGCAAAGGCCATGCGCGGGTAATTGATAAAGAAATAATACCCAGTGCCGAAAGAAGGAGGAAAATACCGGCCATCAAAAAAAGGGAAGCAAAAAATAGATATGAGGAACGTTTATTGAGTCTAATTGCCAGTACTGCACAAAAAGCGCCGGCAACTACGAGCAAAAAGGCAAAAAATACCGAAATTCTGGAAGTCCTCTCCAAAGATCCCAGTAAAAAGGTGATCCCAAAAATCATGAGGAGTAGTCCTACTAAAAAGACCAGCTTTGCGGAATGTTTGCGCTTTAATTTCATACTATACTATAAACACATCCTCTTCCCTTGCCAATGGGCGTTAGGCTGTGTTACGATTGGGAAACATGAAAAAACGGGAAGAGTTTTTCACTTTTTTAAAAGTTATGGGATTTTCCCTGTTTGTCCCTCTCGTAATCTGTTTCTTCTGCTGTAAAAATGCAGATGAAAAAGACATTAAAGCAGGCTCGACATACTTTGGTTCAACGAACACAGGTTCAGCCAGCTCTAATTCCATTGATCCTTACTATATTATCGGAACGACAGACGAACAGGATACACTTAAAAAGTACTTCTCACTGCTAAATTACGAAGCTGAAAACAGCAAGGAACAGCTCGCCGTTATCAGGGAAATTGCCAATACCTATATAAGGCAGAAAGAATACCCAAAGCTCATAAATTTTCTAACTGCCCGAATACATCAATACCCTGCCGATCCCTATAACACCTACTATCTTTTTATGACAGCCTATGCCTATCAGCAGATGGAAGCTTTTCCCACGGCGGCGCTCTACTTTGACATGATCGTAAAAAATTACCCCGATCTGAAAATTCAGGATAATTCGATCCACCTGGCATGCCTTAATCAGCTCACAGCACAGGTCAGTAATCCCCAGCAGCGAGTTTGGTACTACGAGGAACTAATTTCGAGGTTTCTGGATCAAATAGACCCGGGAGTCTCCTATTTTATGCTGGGACAGGCTTATGAAGGTATCGGAGAATGGAACAATGCAATTAAAGCCTATACCCAATATCTTCCCTTTGCCGGTTCTGATATTCCGGGTTTTCCCAATGCCGATAGTTACGCCAAACAGCTGGTAGATTTTAACAACTCCGCCAAGGACTGGAGTTTTGAAAAACTCAGCCCCCTGGTAAACGCCGTTAAGGCCGCACTGGACGCCGGTTCTTCAGCCAGACTCTGGCAGTATCATGCCAAGGTAAATTTCTTTACCCGCACCTGGGAGCATGAAGACACCACCGATGGAGGCGTCGCAGGACATGCCGTCTTTAATCTTTCGGATTTTATGCGGGGAAACCGGATCCGCTATGCCGAAGATCTGGATATAAGTTCCAATGCCAATGAAGCGTACCTTCGCACCTGGGGCTGGGGCGGATATATTCCAACCTGGTACCTTTATTTCAGAAAAATATACTTTCCCTCGGATCCGGAGATACACGGCCGCTGGGAATGGGCCGGCATATATTACGGAGAAAAATTCTGAAAATTCATGGTTTTTTCTCCGGATCACTGTTCTTTTTATTGATCATGGCCCTGGGAATAAGCCCTCCCCTTAAGGCCGCAGGAGATGTGGAAACATCCGCCGCCGAAAAAGAAGAGTACTTCGCTGAAGAAAGCCCAAACAAGCCGGCATCAATAGAGACTCCTTTTTTCTCCCGCCCCCTGCGAAGGCTAAAGTATCCATTGGATACTTCTTTTCCGTCAGATACTGCGGATCCAATGGATCACCCGCTTTACCGCGGAATGCTCCCTCCCACCTACCTTGAAGATGCAGACAGAAAAACAGTAGAAAGCCTGCTGCTTACTCAAACAGCCCTGGAAAATTCCCTGACCATGCAGTACATAAGACAATACTCCGGTCCCGGCGGACTCTCCTGGCTGAGCAATGTAATGGAAAGGGCAGATCCCTATATTGCCTTTATCAGAAAAGAAATTGCCGAAAGAAAGCTGCCTGCGGAACTGATATATCTTCCTGTAATAGAATCCGGATACCTGCCCACTGCTGTCAGTAAATCCGGAGCAGCAGGACTCTGGCAATTTATGAAAAACAGCATAAGCCCGTTTGATATGAGGGTGAATGATTGGATAGACGAACGCCGGGATTTCTGGAAATCAACACAGGGGGCGCTTCGAAAACTGGAAGAAAATTATCAATTTTTTGGCGATTGGCCCCTGGCTTTGGCTGCCTATAATGCCGGTCTTGGGGCAATAAACCAGATAATACGTCAGAGCGGCATCAGGGACTACTGGACCCTTTCGGAGAAGAAACTCCTAAAAACCGAAACCATTCATTATATACCCAAACTGCTTGCTGTGTCTTATATACTCTCCAACCCAAGACGGTTCGGTATGGAGTCACGCTGGCCGGAAGACCCTAACTGGAAACAGGTTGCTCTTAAGCGTTCAGTGGATCTTGGCCTTCTGGCAGACGAGGCAGGGATAGAAAGGAAGGATCTGATAATGGCAAACCGGGAACTCCTCTATAATGTAACGCCACCAGGGCAGGACTACTTCATAAAAATCCCCGCGAAGTACGTGGAAAATATTTCCAAAGTGCTTGAAAAAGACATTCCGCTCTTAAATTTTTATTTTCACACAATCCGTTCCGGAGACACTCTTCTTGCCCTGGCCCTCCATTACGGGGTCAGGGTAGAGCAGATACTTTCATCCAATCCGGGTGTCCAGGAAAGGTCTCTGAAAATAGGAAGCCGCCTGCTCATTCCTGCCCTGAAAGAAACCGGCCCGTATGAAAGACAGTCCCCCTCCCGGGAAAATCTTATATTTGACGGAAGTCACCTTGTAAAGAAAGGTGAAACCCTCTGGTCAATTGCCCTGGGTTATAATGTAGATCCGGAAATCCTGGCAGAAGCCAATGGAATGGAATTAACTGATATACTCCGCGAAGGGAAAATCCTTAAAACGCCGATAAAATAGAAGATGAATAAAAAAATGAAGAGACAAGCGCAGATCGTCGTCTTTTTACTCCTCTCTGTCCTGCATACCTCTTATGGACAGGCAAGTCCGGACAGTTTTGATCTTTCCGCTTCGCTCAACTGGATCCCGGGGGAAATTACCGCACAGGCAAGTTTCGACCTGGTCGAGGCAGGCATAAGACTGCCAACGGGAAGATTCATGGCTGAAGATATTCTTAAAGAAACCTTTCCGTTGCTGCTGAGACCCTATCTTCTCTCCATAAGGGTAGACAGCAATTCTGTCATACAGGATCTCATAGACGAGGGAGAACTTTCCTTTGAGGATCTGGATATAATTTGTGAGGAAGCTGCAAAAATCCCTCCCAGCCTTTCAACAGACTTAAGGCGCATGTCCGGCAGATCCATAATACTTTTGGAAAAACTCAGTTCCCTCCTCATAAGACATAGACGGGCTATTGAGCCAACGAGGCCGATCGTTCCGGTCCAGGCGGCTGACTATACCGGAATCATCATAATTGCTGACAGGGAACTTCCCATCCACGGCAGAAGGGCACAGGCCCTGGCGGAACCCTGTATTTTCCCAAAGATCTGGGACACAAACATGGACCTTGTTTACGAACGGAACATGACAGACCCGGGCAGGAAGGAAGGAACAATGATAGTCCGCTATACCACGCCAGAAAGCATATTCCGCCCAGTTCCATCCGGCCTTGATGGAGAACTTGCCATCTTCCTGGGTCCAAACCCCCTGCGTATTTTCGCAAGAGAAGTCTTCGGAATCAGCCCCACAGACCTTGTAATTGACAGGGAAGACGCCCTGAAAATACTTTCCACAGAGAACAACCGCCGCCTTATCCGTGAAGGCCGGATTGCTCTAGTGCTGAATGAATCTCAATTGGTTCACACGATGCGCTAAAATTTTTCGGTTTGCACCCCATACTCTCCAAAAAATTCGTATATTATAAGTAAACCTTTAAAAACACATTACTCCATGTCGAATAAAGGAGAAACCATTGGATGCAAAAAAGCTGCTTTACCCTGTGCTTTTTACTTTTATTGCCGGGTTTGCCATGGGGACTCTGGGCGCAAAATTCGGCAGCCGGGATGAGCGGAGAGAACTCAGAGAACGCCTTGAACAGGTTAATAGAGATCTCAACGCAGCTTTCGAATCTCAACGAGAGGCTGCGGAACGAGCTTCAAGACTCCAGACAGAGCTCCAGGGAATTACAGACCATGCTCGAATCCTCGAGGAAGGAACTCGGCTTATTGCAGCAAGAGCTGGTTCTGCTGAGGCAAGAGGCAGAAGCCTTGCAGAACAGCTCAACGGAATTATTGATGAAAGCGGAGAACTCAGAGACGGAATTAACCGCGCTAATGGCAGCCTTGAGGAAAGCCGAATCCTCCTTGATGAGCTTGGAACTCTCCTTCGCATCCTACCGGGAAACAGCGGAGAGGAGAATCAACAGCCTTGAAAGAATGAACCGGTTCTGGAAATGGGGCTTCATTGCGGCAGGAGTTCTGGCAGCCGGGTTCGGGGCGGCTTTTATCGCAGGCAGGTAAGCGGCGCTGTTGTGACAATTCATCACATGTCCAATATGGTAATTTACCACATGTCCAGAATTTCCCGGTAGATTGTTTCTGCGGATGGATACAGCAAAACAATAAAATTATCGTCTTCATAGGCCGGCTTTACTCCGGCGAGAGAACGGATCCCCCTTGCCAAATCCCATTCATCATGTGAAAGAAGCATGAAGGATTCCCCGTGGTGATATGAAGGATTAAAATATTCAACCGGAACCAATGTATCCATAATGCGGAATTGGCTTATATTGGAGCCCGATCTTAATCTGGGATCAAGGCCGGCCAATTCAATCCTGCCATTGCTCAGTTCGGTAGTCAGATTGGCATTAAAGAATGTAGCAAAACCATAGGCAAGCCGGTTATCCAGAAGATATTGAATATAACCTTTCCTTGTTGAATTTAAATCCCTTACGGCCAGGTTTTGAAAATTCAGGCAGCCCTGACCGGCCATGAAAAGCAAAATCCCGCAAAAAAAAGCCGTTCGTTTTAAATGTCCCTGCGCCTTTTCCGCCTGTTCAAAAAGGATGGCTGCAAGCGGAACATATAAAACCATAAAGGGTATAAAATGTCTTTCTATAACAGCCTGATCAACAATAATAAAAATAAAAATATTAAACAGGGCGGATACTCCAAAAAAAACCGGAATGAACTTGAGCTTAACCTGTTCGTCAGTTTCTGCCGGATCAAAAGCAGGCAGCCGGTCCGCCAATGCCGAATAAACCGCCCTTGCGAATAACAGAGCAACGATAATGGCGGCAATGCCAAATAAGCCCCGGGCGGATAAAAGAGGGCTTCCGGCAGAAAGTCCAAAAAAACCTGCAAGGTCCGCAAGACAGCTGCTCAGTTTGGAGAACAAATTGGCAAAGAGATTATCTATGCGCATATTTTCATACGAACGGAAACTATAACGGAAATGCAGGAGACTGTTTATTGCGTATCCCGAGCCTGAGAAAACAAGACCAATACATCCCAAAAAAAGCGGAAAATATTTTTTTGGCTTCATTCCTGTCCAGACATAAACACAGGCCAAAAACAGCGGAATATAAATTATGAGCAGGGAACGTACTCCCTGTGCGCCAAGAATAAAAGACAGCATCGAAAACAGAAAGAGACTGGCCGGCAGCTTTTTCCCTTTAGCCTCATGATCCTTAAGCCGGAAAAATAAACCAAGACAGCAAAAGAGCTGGGCAATAAAGAAAACATAATAGCCGCCAAAAGTAACAATATTCCAGTATTCAAGAGACAGGGGTATGATAAGAAATATGCCGCTTACCAAAAGCCATTTTGTCTTTACCGGCAATTGTTTCATCATGAAAATATAGGATAAAAACAATACCAGATTATTTAACAGTATATTTATGGAACGAATTAACGCCCAATTATTTAAATGCCCAAGCAGCTTAAAAAGGGGCATGGTAAATATGGTTTGATATACAAGCCGTATCTCCGTTGAATAAAGCCAGTTGGTGCTTACCAGGGCATTCTCTTTGGCCAAAAGCTTCCCCAGGATCATTTCGGATGAATGATCGCTGTCCAGCCACTGCCATCCGCGAAAATAGGAAAAAAAACTTATAAAACAAAGAACGAGGAGGAAGACGATAATTGCCAATGCGGAAATCAGACGGGAATTGGCGGCACTGTCATGGAAAGCAGAAATCTTTCTGGAATAGAGACAGCAAAGGGCGAATAGCGAAACCGCCAGCATCACAAAAGGAAGAGAAGCATAGGGCCAGGAAATTGCAGCAAGAATTCCCTGCACCGGGGGGAGCAGCAGTATTACGCAAATTATTATCCCGGCAAGCAGAAAAATCGCAGAGGTTTTTTTTGTTTTTTCAGAATTTAATATTTCTTTTAACCACAATTCCATTGATTTATTGCCAGGCATTCATTAACTCCGCAGGAAAGAGTATCTTTTCTATCCTGTACTTTGTACAATGTTTTTTCCCGGGGTGATTTTTCTTTCTGCGCTTTCCAATAATACCAGACAAAGCAATTCCATTAAGGGCTAATTTTAACATTTTCCACAGGGTATATTTACTTTTTCCCGCAGAACGTTTCCTTCTTTTGTAATACACTATATCTGCCTTAAATCCAAGAGTGGGGACTATACCGCGTAAAAACAGATTTTCTTCGTTGTATCCTGCAAGGGCATCAAGGACTTTCCTGGCCATAAGGCGGAAATCGGCATGGTTATAAACAAGGTCCGCACCCATAAAACACATTAGCCGGTAAAAAAGGCCTGCGCTTGTTTTTTTAAAAAACCCATCCGTTCCCCTGCCTGAACGGACTCCATAAACAATTTCGGAACCGGCCAGATAATATTCAATCATCTTTTCAATTGCATTGATATCATCCTGAAGATCGGCGTCTATGGATACGGTGACATCCGCGTAATCCCTGACTGAAAGCAATCCGCAGAGAAGGGCATTCTGATGGCCAATGTTTACAGAGAGTTTTATTCCGTTAATTACCTGCGGATTTTTCCTGTGGTGCTTTTCAATCAAGCTCCAGGTATGGTCCTTTGAGCCGTCATCAACAAAAAACAATGTGGATTTTTGGGATATAAGCCCCAGAGAAACAAGCTGCGAAGTTTTCTGCGATAAACTCTCCGCGGTTTCGGAAAAAACTTCCTCTTCGTTGTAGCAGGGAATAACTATTACGAGAACCGGTTTATCGCCTTCCATTGAAATAACTACAGGAATTTTCCAGACGGAAATATTGCTGTGTAGAAGTCTATAAATCCCAGTTGCTGGATTCTAACGGATCAAGATCCGTGCGCGGTCCAGCGGTACTGTTCCGCAGCCTTTCAGGAGTAGAATAATTAGAATTACTTGCCGCGTACACCGCGTGGCCATAAAAGTCTCCAGATGTATTTCTGTCCCTGATGTCCGCATCATAGCCGTAGATGGTTCCGCCTCCCCTTTTGGTAAAGCTTCCGGATGAACCTACATATACCCCGCCGCCATATAAGGTTGCGTTATTTCCGGAAATGGTCCCGCCTGTCATGCCAAAATGCCCGTTATTTACATACACCCCGCCGCCATACTCATTTGAATTATTCCCGGAGATGGTGCCGCCTTCCATGATAAAACTTCCGCCCCCTACATACACCCCGCTGCCGTAATATGCTGCAGAATTGCCGGTTATTGTTCCCCCATACATTGAAAATGTACCATTATTTATTAGAACGGCGCCGCCATACATAATATTAGCCGTATTGTTCTGTAAAATTACACCATCGTACATATCAAGAACGCCATTTTGAATTTCGATAATATTTGCCCCGGCGACAATATCCAGTCCGTCTCCGCCATCCAGAAAAAGTCTGCCTCCGTCATCGCCTTTTAGTTTTAATAATCCACCTGTTTCAACCGAAAAAAAGGACCAATATACATTATCATTTTTAAAGGCTCTCTGAATAAATACATCGTCACTTTCGGCAATAATTGTGATTTTGCGATCAACGATAATATAATCTGTGACAGACAAATCGCCTTTTATTACAAAAATCTCTTCCGGTAATAATTGCGGCAAGTCGACATCTTCTATTAAACCTTTTAATTCCTCCCAATCCGTTACTGTAGAAGCGCTGAACATGTCCACCCTGGCGGTGCTGATCTGCCCTGCTTTGATGGTGACATTGGACCATCCCAATGCCCGCAATATCTGCCCATGAGCGGCGGGAGAATCGCCCAAAGGATCATGCTCCGTAGCCCGGATCTTTAAATCCCACTTTCCCGCTGCCAGCTCTATGGAAACTGTCCCTGTACCATTAATTTTCCGGGAGATGGTGCCCCCCGGGCCTTTCAGGATGATCTCATGCTCAAAAAGGGCAATTTTCTCCGGATCTATTATGGCTCTGGAACCCAGGCTCAGATTTATGATCAATTTTCCTTCGCCTGTTTCCCCTTTCCAGGGAGAAAAACAGGAGCCGGCAATAAGGATAATTATTGCAAAAATAAAAAAAAGGGGTATTATCTTTCTAATGCGGGGCACTGAATAGCCTCCTCCAAAACATTATTCGTCTAATTTAAATATAGCCTTAATTTGAGAAAATTTCAATGTAGAGGTTATGTTTTTACTGGGTAATACCTGCAAAAATAGACAGAAGGAACAGGGAAGAAATGCATGAATCCCGCCATAATATGGCTGGACACCTAATCCGCCTCCCGCTAGAATAAAAACATGAAGGGATTATTGTGGAACAAGGTCTTGATTTGGCTGATTCCGCTTTTAATTTGTGTTTCCTGCATAAAAACTGAAGAAGTCTCCATTGAAGAAGCGATGAGTCTTTCGGTTGCCGGGCTGGAAGAGCTGCTTGAAAAAACCCAATTTAAACCATGGCGCGGTGAGGAATTCGTTCCGGGCCGGCCCGGCGGCATCTGGAATTCCGGTATTGTCAATGAACCCAAAACCTTCAATCTGCTTGTTGCGGAGAGGGACGGGTCTTCCAGCGCCATAGTCAGCCTTATGACAGATTATCTGGTGGATTACGATGTGGTCCGCCGGGAATGGAAGGCCCAGGCTGCCTTTCCGGAAATTGTTGTGGACGGGGACGCAGAAACCCTCAAAGTAATCTATACCCTAAGGGACAACCTGTACTGGAGCTTTTACGGCTCGGACAGGAAAGTGCCGGTTACAAGCCACGATGTAATCTTCTGGTATGACGAGATCCAGGGGGATGAGGCTTTCAATAGTTCCTCATATAACGGACAGTTCATCCTTCTTGAAGACGGAACCGAAGCTCATATAGATATAGAAAGAATTGATGACAAACGTTTTTCTTTTAATTTCCCCCGCATCGTCGACAACCCGCTTCTCACAACAAATATGGATTTCGGCCCCGCTTTCATCTATGAGAAAGCCAAGCTGGAAGGCGGCGTTCAGGGTGTCCTGGATCTTTTCAGCATCGCCTCAGATCCCAGGGAGATTCCGTCAATGGGGAATCTGTTCCTGACCGAATACGTTCCGGGCCTGCGTCTGGTCTTTCACAGAAATCCCGATTACTGGGAGAAAGACAAAACCGGCTATCCCTATCCCTACATGGAAGAAAACATAGTACAGATTCTGCCGGACACCAATACCCAGTTTCTGGTGTTTAAGGAAGGACGGCTCGATAGTTACAGCGCGAGGCCCGAAGATCTGGATGAACTTATTGGCAGCCAGGGACAGGGCAGAAACCCGCGCCGGAATAATGCCGGCGAATATTCTGTGTTCAACGCCGAAGGTTCTTTGGGTGCAAGTCTATGGAGTTTTAACCAGAACCCCCGGATGGAAGACAAACCCTGGTACGATTGGTTCACAAAAAAGGAATTCCGCCAGGCAATGAGCTGCCTCCTTAACCGGGACAGGGTCATTGCACAGGTGTACCGCGGGCTTGCGGATCCCAAACTGGATTTTTTTCCTCCCCCAAACCCTTACTACAATCCGGACATTCAGCTTGAATATGTATATAATCCGCAAAAGGCCCTGGAACTCCTTGCTTCAATCGGCATAAAGCGTGACGCTTCGGGAACCATGCGGGACGAAAAAGGCAGAGCTATAGAATTTGATCTTTCGATTCCAAGCGATGTAACGGTTCATTCGGATACAGCCGCCATTATAACAGACGAGGCAGACAAGATTGGAATAAAGATCAACATAAGACATACAGACTTTCAGAAACTCGTGGAACAGCTCACCGCCACTTACGACTGGGCTTCCATTTTTATCGCACTGGGTGTAAATTACTGGCCTTCGCAGGGTTCCAATGTCTGGCCTTCAGACGGCAATCTTCACCTTTGGCATCCGCTGCAGTCCGAGCCGGCTACTGAATGGGAAGCGAGAATAGATTATCTTTACAACGAGGGAAGCTATACGGCGGATCCTGAAAAGGCCCAGGTTATCTGGGATGAATACCAGAGGATAATTCTTGAACAATGTCCGGTAATATACCTTATAAGACAGCGAAGTTTCTTTGCCCTGCAGAACCGCTGGGATTTTTCGAATTTTTATTTTGATAATCTCAACGGCGCAATGACATCGTATTTGTTTTTGAAAGAAAATTCTTGACTTTACACATTGTTTTGTGTAAAATCTCATTGAGGAATGAAACATGGCTACAAACCTTGCAATAAGCGATGAACTGTTAACTTCCGCTTTTAAGATAAGCGGATTAAAAACAAAGCGGGAAACTGTAAATTTAGCCCTTGAAGAATTTGTACAAAAGAGAAAAAGAAAAGAGGCAATGGAACTATTTGGCAAGATTGAATTTAGCAGGGATTGGAATCCAAAGAAAGCCCGTGGTAAACTGTGATAATTATAGACACAACAGTTTGGTCCAAAGCATACAGACGCAGAAAATTGAATGATGAAGACAGGGTAATAGTTGAGAAATTATATGATATTTTGGATCTGGAGGAAGAAATATTGATAGGTCCAGTAAGACAGGAAATATTGTCAGGCATTTCCGATAAAAATGTTTTTAATGAACTGGCAATAAAACTTGACGGTTTTAATAATTATGAAATCCAGTTGGCTGATCATGATATGGCGGCGGAATATTATAATGTATGTTCAGGCAAAGGTATCCAGGGTTCACAGACAGACTATTTAATATGTGCAGTATCGCATAGGTATAATTCTCCGATATTTACTTTGGATAAAGACTTTATTTATTATAAAAAACACCTGTCAATAGGGCTGTATAAATGGAATTGAAGGCGCTGCCGGCGAAAGAACATGGTATTTATGAAGTTTATTAAGGTATTTATTGCTTTTTTAGCCAAGCCTTTTTTCACTTTCAGGAAAAAAGCTCCCCTGCCCTCTTATATACTGGGCCGCCTCCTTATCATGGCAGTGATGCTTTTTCTATTGGGGCTCGCTGTATTCGGTCTTATGGCTTTGGCGCCGGGAGATATTGTAAGCCAGGTGATGATGCAGCAGATCATGAGCTCAAGCGAGGGCAGGGCGAATGCTGCACAGCGGGATTTAACAGGAGAATGGGCGGAAGCCCAGAGAAAGGAACTGGGCCTGGATCAGCCTTTTTATGTCCAGTATGTTAAATGGCTAAAGCAGGTAGTAATCAATGGAGATCTGGGGGTAAGTCTTATTTCCAGGGCGCCGGTTTCCTTTTTGTTAAAAACCAGGCTTTTTAACTCTGTGATTCTAAATATCATTTCCCTGGTTATTATTACTTTCTTTTCATTTCTGCTGGGGGTATATTTTTCCACAAAGGCAGGGACAAAAATCGACATTGCGGTAACATTCTTTGCCCTGGCTCTTCACGCTTTTCCGGGCATACTGCTCCTCATACTATTGCAGCTCTTCGCTTCGCTTACCGCTCTTTTCCCGGTAACGGCATATCCGCCTTTTCCGTTCCGCGATTCTCCATCACGCTTTGTTTTTTCCTATGCACATCACGTTTTTCTGCCTCTCCTGGCTTCGTTTCTGGGCGGTATAGGCGGTACATTAAGGATGATAAGGGCAACCATGCTGGATCAGCTCGGCCAGCCATACATCACAAGCCTGCGTTCCCGGGGCATAGCCGAATGGCGGATCTACCTGGTCCATGCCTTCAGAAATACCCTTAACCCCTACATTACAGGAAGCGCGAACCTGCTGGCCGGACTATTTTCTGGTTCCCTGATTCTTGAAATTATTTTTGCCTACCCCGGCATAGGGCGGCTAATGTATGAAGCGGTGATGCAGCAGGACATAAATCTGGTGCTGGCCAACATCATGTTCATATCCTTTCTGGTACTCCTCGGTATGGTCGCAAGCGATATCTGCCTTGCCCTGGTCGATCCCCGGATCCGTTACGGAAAGGAAGGGTCATGAAATATAATTTCATGTTCGATTCATATGTGCGGCCATTCGGCTGCACGAAATCAGGGTTATCATGAAATATAATTTCATGTTCGATTTATATGTGCGGCCGAATGGCCGCACGAAATCAGGGTTATCATGAAACGCTTTTTAATTTTTCTTAAGGGGCGTCCTCTGGGCATGGCCAGTGTCATTGTTCTTGTTCTCCTCTATCTGGCAATGGCTTTTGCCGAATTCATTGCGCCTTATGGAGCCAACACATCCTTTCCTGAACAGACCTGCCACCCGCCCAACGTACGGTTCTATCGGGGCAGCTTCCGGGCCCAGGAACACAGGATCATTAACACGGTAAACTGGAAATATGTACGCATCAGGGATCATTATGCACAGATAAAATTTTTTGGGAAAGGCGAGCCTTATAAACTCTGGGGAATAATCCCCATGGAACGCCACCTTTTTACTACAGCTGGCAAAGGGGACAGCTCTCCTGAAGGCTCCGGCTATCCGGTCTTTCTCATGGGCGCTGATACCCTGGGGAGGGATCTATTTTCCCGGATCATCTACGGTTCCCGGATCTCGCTCACCATTGGTTTTATAGCCACCGCCATTTCTCTGCTTTTGGCAATTTTCTTTGGAGGACTCGCAGGTTACTTTGGCGGCGGAACCGATTGGACTGTAATGCGGCTCGCGGAATTCCTGATGCTCATCCCTGGCCTCTACCTCATCCTCTTTTTGCGCTCACTGCTTTCCTCCCGGATGGACACGGGCCAGTCATTCATGATGATCACCCTGATCCTTTCCCTGGTGGGCTGGCCCGGTACGGCCCGGACCTTAAGGGGAATGACCCATGCAATCAAGCGGGAAGAATTCATTCAAAATGCCCAGCTGGAAATGATCCCCTCACCGGTGATCATCTTCGCCCACATAATCCCGCAGATTGCAAGTCTTCTTATCGTAAGTATCGCCCTCTCTGTACCGGGCTTTATTATGACCGAAACCACCCTTTCATATCTTGGCCTTGGCATCGCCGACCCTGCGGTAAGCTGGGGTTCCCTTATCAAACGTGATATTTCCACTTTGTCCAACCTGATGGCGTACCCATGGCTGCTGAATCCTGTATGGTTTCTGTTAGGTGTTACCCTCGGCTTCAATTTTTTGGGTGATGCATTAAGGGATTACTTCGATCCATACCACACGGTAAGAAGGGGACTAGGGACCAGGGATCAGGGGCTTGGGAAAATCCTTCGCAGACTTAACCCCCATTCCCCAGTCTCCATTCCCAAGTCCCCTCTGCTTGAAGTAAAAGATCTGCAGGTGACTTTTTCCGTGCTTAGAGGCAATAAAAGCATCTCCGTTGAAGCAGTCCGGGGCGTCTCATTCAGCCTTGAGAAGGGAGAAATACTCGGCATGGTCGGCGAATCGGGTTCGGGCAAAAGCGTTTCCACCCAGGCCATTCCAGGACTTCTTCCGCATAACGCAGCGGTCGCCGGTTCGGTTTTATACGGGGGAAAGGAGCTGCTCAGCATCCCGGTAAAAGAACTTAGGGCTTACCGCGGCAAGAAAATCGGCATGATCTTCCAGGAGCCCGGCCGTTCCTACGATCCCCTCCAGAACATGGGGAAAGTCTTCCTGGAGACCTTTAGAAACAGCGAGCCTTCCATATCCGGAGAAGCGGCCATGGAAAGGGCTGCCTCACTCCTGAATGAGGTGGGCCTCCCGGACAGCATGGAAAGGCTTTCCAACTTTCCCCACCAGTTTTCCGGCGGCCAGCTCCAGCGTATCGGTATTGCCCTTGCCCTTGCCCAGGGCTGCGAGCTCCTGATTGCCGACGAGCCCACTACCTCCCTGGATGTTACGATCCAGAGACAGATCATTGAACTTCTCAAGACTCTGCGCCGGACAAGAAACATTTCAATTATCTTTATCAGTCACGACATAGATTTAGTGGCAGATTTATCCGACAACATCCTCGTGATGTACGGCGGCCTTGTGATGGAAGCCATCTCCTGTTCCAGGATAGAATCCGGGTCCGCTATTTCCGGCGCTGTCCACCCGTATACAAAAGCCCTTCTGGCTGCAAGTCCCGCTTTCGGAAGCCACAACAGCATGGAGAGGCTCAGGGTAATTCCGGGAAAGGTTGCTGATCCGGCAAATCCTGAACCGGGCTGTCCTTTCGCTCCCCGTTGCGCCGGGGCAACAGAAGAATGCCGCCTTGGCATCCC
>JGI24702J35022_10001127_pt1 | contig 16607 bp, 11 predicted proteins | sample TergutTh196P4_FD_35022 | JGI IMG/M metagenome (IMG submission 35022)
CTATCGGCAGGCTTGAGCGTTATGTGGCTGATTGGGCTCGCCAAAATCCGCAGGTATCCACAGAAATAAAACCGCTAACTGGTCACCGAGTTGCTGTGGTGGGTGCTGGCCCGGCCGGGCTCACATGTGCCGCTGCTTTAGCCCAATTTGGGCATCAGGTGACTTTACTGGAAGCATTGCATGTTGCTGGTGGAGTATTAATGTACGGCATACCGGAATTTCGCTTGCCAAAAGAAATAGTCCAGGAAGAAGTGAATTATGTACGCTCGTTAGGAGTTCAACTAGAGCTAAATTCGGTTGTCGGCAAAATCGACTCCGTGGATGAGCTGATACGGAATGGGTATGACGCCGTATTTTTGGGTACCGGTGCAGGGTTACCTTCAATGCTGGGTGTGCCGGGTGAAAATCTTAGCGGGGTGTATTCAGCAAATGAGTATCTAACGAGGGTGAATTTGATGAAAGCCTATCGTTTTCCCGAATATGATACTCCGGTACGTGTCGGTATGCAGGTAGCGGTTATTGGCGGTGGGAATGTTGCGATGGATTCCGCGCGCTGTGCACTGAGGTTAGGTGCGCAGAAAGTAAGCATTGTATACCGTCGTTCGGAAATTGAGATGCCAGCACGACGCGAAGAAGTCGAGAATGCCAAAGAAGAAGGGGTGCAGTTTATTATGCCGGCAGGGGTGACCAAGTTCGTCGGTGACGAGCAAGGAAGAGTTATCGCGATGGATTGTTTCGCGATGGAACTCGGAGAACCTGATTTGAGTGGGCGTCGTAGCCCAATCCCCAAGCCAAATAGCTATTTCAGTTTGCCTGTAGATGTGGCAGTAGTGGCAATAGGTACGTCTCCCAATCCTTTAATTGCGCAAACAACCATTGGATTAGAGACTACTAAACATGGAACAATTGTGACGGATGAGACCACCGGTCGAACGAGTAAAAGGGGAGTTTGGGCGGGAGGAGACGCAGTAACCGGTTCGGCGACAGTTATTTCTGCGATGGGTATGGCTAGGCGTGCAGCCGAGGATATCAATCGATTCTTAAGCGAATAATTGCTTTGAGCGCCAGAGAAAGAGTCTATGGCTAGGAATCCTGTTTACTAGACATTAAACAAAAAGTTGATGACGTCGCCGTCTTGAACAATGTAGGTTTTTCCTTCTAACCTTAGAACCCCGCGCTTTTTGGCTTCGGCAATTGTTTTGCAATCAAGTAACTCTTGGTAACCAATTACTTCGGCGCGAATAAAGCCACGCTCAATGTCAGAATGTATTTTCCCGGCTGCTTTTTGGGCGGTTATTCCTTTGGTAATCGGCCAAGCGTGCACATCATCAGGCCCGACAGTTAGAAAAGAGATAAGTCCTAGGAGTTCGTAGGATATTTGGATTACTCTTTCAAGCCCGGTCTGCTCAAGCCCATATTCATTCAGAAAATCGCGAATGGATTCTTGGTCTAATCCTGATATGTCCATCTCCAGCTTTCCACAAAGCACGACAAGGCGATGGTTGTGACGGGCAAATTGTTGGTTAAGATCCGCTTCCTGTTGTTTGGCTCTGGATATATCCGCTTCTCCAATATTAACTAAAGTTATTAAAGGCTTGGCTGATAAAAACTGATACCCCACGATAATTTTCTCTTCTTCCTCGCTAAGTTGCTGCTCACGAATCGGGATATCTTTCTCCAGCGCGTCTCGCAAGCGGTGTAAAAGCTCCTGCTCTTGAAGTAAGCGTGGTTTCTCGTCTGGCTTAGCACCTCGAATGGAAGAAGCAATCCGATTGAAACGTTTTTCAATCAAAGCCAAATCAGAGAATATGACTTCTAAATTCATTTCTGAGATATCACGTTTTACGTCAATACTGCCCGATTGATGTGGGATAGAAGGCTCATCAAAAGCACGCACAACATTTAGTAGCGCGTCGACTCCCGCCAATTGAATTAGAAGTTGGCTGGCAGTGCCGCCACCTGTGGCCAATGCTTTCACTGAGGCTCCGATATCCAAATATTGGATTTCAGCGGGGGTGGTCTTTTTGGGATTAAATAATTTGGTAAAAGAATCCAGACGTGCATCTGGTACTTTAGTCATACCTACATGTGCCGCCGATATGGCTCCAAAGCCGCCCGTTTCAGCACGATTCCTGGTTAGGGCATTAAAAATTGTGGTGCGCCCACTACCAGAGAGACCAATAATTCCGATGCCAAGCCCCATTTTATTTGATGTTTCTCTCGGCTTGTTTTAAAGCCAGTTTTCTTTCATTTGGTGTCAGATGTTCATCGGCAGCCAAGTCCAAAAGCGCACGCAAAGCGTCATGCGTGCCGATGTTCCCTAAACTTTTTATAGCGTTGGCACGTAAACTGTTGGCCAAATCCATATCGGTGGCGATCGATATTAGCTTTCTGATTTCGTTTAAAGCTGGTTCAGTCATTTTTCTCTCCTTGTCCTCAATATTTTCATTGTATGTAATCACTGGATATTATAATCGGGAGTTTCTTCCCAATCGGAACAGATAAAGACGTCAATAAAAGATGTCTCCTCGGGCACGGTAGCTGTGGTGGCAGAATAATCGGGGTCTTCTTCCCAAACGGCATAGAGGGTTATATCGGAATAGATAATAAAAGTGTCTCCTGGGGCATAGGTAGCTGTGGTGGCAGACGGACTATCTGCCCATCCTTGAAAGACGTAGCCTTGTTTACTCATAGGCATAAATGACAAAAACCCGATGTTTTCCATAACCGTCACGGTGCTTCCTTTGGGGTAGGCATTGTGAGCATCAATCGGAGCAATACCCAAAGAGCTTCCATTGCCATCGTAAATGACATTAGAGTATCCTCCGGTCAGCTTGGTGGAAAAAAGGGAAGTCATCCATCCGGAACTGTATGAACCTAGCAAGCTACTTTCATAATTCACGCAGACTCGCCAGTAATAACTGGAGTTGTTGTCTAAGGAAACCCCTGGCCAAGGATAGGAAATTATGTTATTTGAACTTACGTATTTATCAGCTGGAAAGGTAATCGCTAGGATAGGAGAAATAAAATCAGAGGTAGATGAAACCTGCAGAGAGTAGCTGGTCGCGGCGGTTATGGAATTCCATTGTAGAATAGGATTAATCGGGACATTCACTTCTCCATACCAAGGCGAAGGTTCTGTCACGGATGCACCTACAGTAATGGTAAGTACTTGAGTACTGGTGTCCCCCCATGGATGCGAACAAGCAATACTGCTTGTCAGCACTGACATTATCAAAACACTCAGGAGCCCTCTTTTCATTTTTTCTCAGTCTCCAGAAACTAACGACGCTGCTTACGGCTACGAATGAAAATCCATACTACTATTCCCGCTATGACGATACCGGTTACAATCAGCGTAATTTCTCCTGAGTCTAGCCCTTTTGTTATATTGGTAGTGTTTGGACTTGCCGAGGTTGTAGTGGAAGGTGATGAGGTGGCTGGACTGGTTGTGGTAGTCGTGGTGGTGGGAGTATCCGGCTCTGGTGCAAAGTTGAGGCAAGTGCCATTATTCCCCACAGCGTAAATGTTGCTGGCGGAATCCCCCCAAATTGAAGAGAGCGCGACGCTATTATTACTTTTCATGTCGGTCCAAGTAGAGCCGTCGTAATGCCTAATATTGCCGTAGGCATCAGCCATGTCTACGTTATTGAAAGCAAAGCCCCATAGAGCGGTAAAATCAGAACTAGTACCGCTAGCCATTGTACTCCAAGAGCTCCCATCAAAATGAAGGATGGTCCCGTTCATTCCCGCTGCAAAAATGTCGTTAGCTGATGAACCCCAAACGGCGTAGAGGTCACGGGAGGTGGGACTGTTCATACTTTTCCATTCGATACCATCGTGGTGCAGTATCAATCCATTTTTACCAACGGCATATACATTGCTACTGGTGAGTCCCCAAATCGCCAATATATCAACTGCGGTAGAACTTTCTTTTTTCTCCCAAGTATAACCGTCATATTGGATAATCGTGCCGTCACTGCCAACCGCATAGACGTAAGTGGAGTATGCCCAAACTGCCAGAAGGTTTTTGGTGGTTGGACTCTCAATAATGCTCCAGTCGACACCATTGAAATGAGCGATGGCACCATTGTCTCCGACGGCGTAAATATTGGTGCCGTTAGTACCACAAATTCCGTGTAGAGCCCTGTTACTGGTCACGGGAGTTTCTGTCCATCTGGTTGAATCGTAGGAAAGAACGCTACCATTAACACTGGTGGCAAAAATCTCAGAACTTGAAAAACCATAGATACTGGTCAGGTTGTCCTTTACACTATACGAGGTTGTGCTCCAGTCATCGCCGTCATAGTTAGCCATGATACTATCTATTCCGACCGCGATTAAGTTTTCGGGCGTGAATCCCCATAATCCGTTCAGGTTTTTACCAACATTGCTGGTCATGGAACTCCATGAAGTGCCTTGGTATTCTAAAACAGTGCCATCGACACCAACCGCAAACACGATATCATCGTTTCCCCAAAGCTGGCGAAGGTCCTTATTGTTCTCAGAGGTCATCTGCTTCCAAGAGGTTCCGTCATAGTGGACAATGGTCCCAGCTATTCCCACGGCGAAAATGTTATCGACCGAAGAACCCCATACAGAGGTAAGGTCATTGGTTGTTGCACTATTCAGAATGGTCCAGTAGTTGCCATTATATTGCAAGATAATTCCATCCGCCCCCACGGCGAATACGTTATCGGAAGAGGTCCCCCATACTGCTTGTAGATGTTTTCTGTTGCTTCCGGTAATGTTAATCCAAGTGGCCCCATCGAAATGCCATATTGCGCCGTTGGTTCCTACCACAAAAACGCTGTTTGGCGCACTTCCCCAAACCCCGAATAAATGATTGCTTATTCCGAGGGAGATACTATTCCACAAGGTACCGTCATAATGAAGCAGTGTTCCGTTGGCTCCTACTGCATAAACATCATCTCCGGAAAAGCCCCATACGCCGTAGAGTGTTTGCTTGACTCCACTGTTCATTGATTGCCATACGCCGCCGTCGTAATGCCAGACGGAACCGCCAGAACCGACCACGAAAGTATCACTTTGCGTTGCACTAATCGCTTTGCCCCAAACACTAAACAAATCGCTTTTGGGATTAATACTATAACGGCTCCACACATTGGCCGCAGCTGATAAGGGAGTGAACAACCCTAAGCACATAACTGCCGTCATAAATGTGAGTCCAAGACCAGTAAGAAATCGTTTCATTGTAAAACCTTCCAATATCTATTTTAAGCAAATACTTGGCGACCCTCGCGAATAAAAAAGGAGGATTTTAGGGTACGCACAACAGTCGGTACATTTTACTTTTGGATCTGAATCCAAGAGAGTAATCACTTTTACCAACCAAACCGCTGTATGTTCGGTTCATAAACCAATAACCAACACCTTTAGGCAATCTCCGAAACATTTCAAAAACCATTGATGGATTCTTATGCTTGCCTACATATCAGCTATCTATTGACCCTAATTGCACGAATTATTGGCTTAGCAGTGTTGTCTGCCAAAACCAAAAGCCATATTAAATTATTAAATTCCTCGTTCTGTCGTCTTATTCAAATCGTCAGTTTGCTTACCAGCAAAAAGATTATACCACATGGGCTGGAAAATTAACTTTTTGCCATGAAAGAGAGGGTACTTTTCTATCTGGTGATTCCACAATGTGAGGTCAACAGGAATGGGATAACTGCGACCTGACGCTGAAAAGCTAGGTAATAAGGGCAAAAACTGTCCATTAAATGGGTTAAAGATGCTATTTTGGGGACTGTAGGTCGCTAAAATTAATAATTCAGCAAAAAACTTGCTTCCCAGTCGGGACACGACAGCGTATAATCAGTTATCGGAGGTCGCCTGAATAAGGAGTTTTGTTATGCAAACAATCAGTTTCGATGAATTTTTGCGGCCATTAAAACAAGATCTGGATAGGTCGCGTTCAATGTTATTAGGTGTGGGAGCGTCTGTGGAATCGGGTGTGCCGTTTAACCCGGTGAAAGTGGAGAAAGGCACGTGATACACATTTACTATGGCGCCGATGAATTCTCGATTCACGAGGCTGTTCTTGCTTTCAAGAATAGCCTTGGAGAAGCCTCTTTGTCTGAAGCTAATACTTCACGCTTGAATGGAGTCAAGTTACGGACAGAAGAACTACAGGCTGCTGTGCAGTCCATGCCATTTTTAGGTACGCAAAGGCTGGTAATTGTGGAAGGGCTCCTGAGCCGTTTTGATACCAAAGAAAAGAAGTCTGGGACAAAAAAAACAGCCAAAACAGTAGCAGCATCGCAATCGATGTACCAAATAATGGCAGAGATTATCAACAACGCTCCCGACAGTACTCAGATTGTACTGGTAGACAAAGAAATTGGAAAAACCAACCCTCTTCTAAAGTCTTTGTCAGCAAACCATGAAGTGAAATTATTCACTCCTCTTAAAGGCGCTCAATTGGAAGCGTGGACACGTCATCGAGTAGAGAAAATGGGAAGCAGAATAAGCGAGGAAGCTGTCAGAATGTTGGTAAGACTGGTAGGCAGTGACCTGTGGACGATGAACAGTGAAATCGAAAAATTGGTAATGTATGCGACCGGCAGAACAATAGAGGGAAAAGACGTACAGAAATTAGTGAGCCTGTCACGTGAAACCAGTGTTTTTACTTTGGTAGATGCCATCGTTGAGGGGCGGCATAATCTGGCACAACAATCAATGACGGAGTTATTGGATAATGGTGCCGCGCCGAATTATGTTTTGTCAATGTTGGCACGCCAACTTAGGCTTATGGTGAGATCCAAGGAATTGAAAAGGCTTGGACAGCCGGATAGTGTGGTGCAAACCACTTTAGGACTGGCCGATTATCCTTTCCGCAAAACTATCGAACAAGCAGCACGTTATTCTATTTCTCGGCTAAGTGAATTCTATCATTTGCTACTGGAAGCGGATTTATCGATTAAAACAGGTAGGTATACAGACGAATTGGCTATAACTCTGTTAGTCGCTGATTTGTGTGCGAAGAATAACTGATGACAAAATTTCTTCAGAGCCTATCGTTTTTGGCAAGGCTTTCTCCCGGTATTTTTCTGGTGTAAGCGTCCCCTTATTCCTTGAACAAATACCTTGGCTTGTTGTACACTTCAGCAGTTGTTTGGTTCTCGAAACTGAACGCAGATGTTGCTGGTTTTCTGGGTGAATCAAGATATAGGATTTGATGAATCCACAATAACTCTTTTGCATGGGACATAAGAGATTTTACACCTATGTACTATCCTGTATAAGTTCTTAAAGTATGTTCAAGGCAATTCAAATCTTTGGGGGGTAGGTGACATAATTGACTGATAACGAACTCCGCACGCTGTTTTTGCATTTTTTTCAAGATAAGGGACATCATATTATTCCCTCTTCCTCCCTGATTCCGCACAACGACCCTACGCTTCTTCTAACAACGGCTGGAATGGTTCAGTGCAAACCATATTTTTTAGGGCAGACCAAGCCGCCTCATGCCCGTTTAGCGTCCTGTCAAAAATGCTTTCGCACAACCGATATTGAATCTGTCGGAGATGCTTCTCACCTCACATTTTTTGAGATGCTCGGTAATTTTTCGGTGGGAGATTATTTCAAAGCTGATGCGATTGCTTTTGCTTGGGAGTTTGTCACGCAAAAACTAAGCCTGCCTGCTGAGAAATTGTGGATAACCGTTTACCATAATGATAGCGAAGCCGGTCATTTATGGCTTGAGCAGGGTATCCCTGCCGAACGAATCATACCTTTGGGGGAAGCGGATAACTTTTGGGGACCGGCAGGAGATTCTGGTCCATGCGGCCCGTGTAGCGAAATTCATTACGATTTCGGTGCCGATGTCGGTTGCCGTGAAACCAGTTGCAATCCTTCTTGTAAGTGCGGACGCTTCTGTGAAATTTGGAATCTGGTGTTTATGCAGTACAGCCAAGATAAAACTGGAAAGCGAACAAACCTGCCCAGACCCAATATTGACACAGGCATGGGGCTTGAGCGGATTACTGCCATTATGCAAGGGGTAAATACGGTATATAACACCAGTATTTTTCGGCCTCTTATTGCGCACGTTGCCATGCTTTCAAACCAAAAGTATGGACAAAATGAGGAAAGTGACCGGGCCATGAGAGTTGTTGCAGAGCATGGTCGCGCAGTGGCTTTTCTAATTGCGGACGGCGTCATGCCCTCAAATGAAGGGCGAGGTTATGTTTTGCGGCGCTTATTACGTCGTGCGGTTCTCTTCGGACGACGGCTAGGATTGGGTAGCGCATTTTTAGGAGAAATGGTTAAAGTTGCGATAAAACATAATGGCCAAAATTATCCTGAGCTGTTTTCAAGGCAAGATATTATTTTGGATGTGGTGTGTCGAGAAGAGGAACGGTTTGCTGAGACTTTAAATACAGGGCTAGAGTTATTGGATGAAATAATGTCTCAGGAAGAAACCAAGCAGCAAAAGATGATTACGGGCAAAGATGCTTTCAAGCTCTACGACACCTATGGGTTTCCTGTTGAAATCACACAGGAAATAGCTGTTTCTCAAGGCTATAGAGTAGATACAACCGGTTTCGCGACAGAAATGGATGGACAGCGCCAAAAAGCGCGAGATGCCCACAAATTCGGGAGTGAATCAGAGATTAACTTGAGTGGTGACTTTGCTCCCACTCTTTTCGTCGGTTATAACGATTTATCTGTTAATACTCGCATTGTAGGTATAATTTTGGGGGCTGAGGGTGTCGATGAAATATGTGCCAAGCAAAAAGCCGGTTTAATTCTGGAGGAAAGTCCGTTTTATGCTGAAATGGGGGGGCAGGTTGGGGATGTTGGGGTAATATCCACTAAAGAGGCTGTCTTTGAAGTGTTCAACACCACAAAGATTAGCTCCAATATTACTTTGCACCAGGGCAATTTAGAGAGTGGAAAAATGCTAACAGGTGATAATGTCACTGCTTCGGTTGATTTCAAACGTCGTGGGGACACCGAGCGTAATCACACCGCTACACATTTACTGCATTCCGCATTACGCCAAGTTTTAGGTGAGCATGTGCAACAAGGGGGCTCTTTGGTTGAGCCAAATCGTCTGCGCTTCGATTTTTCCCACCATTCGGCGTTAACAAAAGAAGAACTGAATGCCATAAGCGAAATCGTCAATTGCCAAATCCGTGATAATCTCAAGGTTGAAGCTCATCTCATGCCATACAAAGAAGCTGTGGCCTCTGGCGCAATGGCTTTGTTTGGTGAAAAATATGGCGACGAGGTACGTGTTTTGTCGGTGGGAGAACCACCATTCAGTAGCGAACTCTGTGGTGGGACACATGTTAGGACTTCCGGCGAAATTGGATTTTTTGAAATAATTAGTGAGACCAGTATTGGTTCTGGAATGCGTCGTATTGAGGCGGTAACCGGGCGCGAAGCCGAACGGTTAGCCAGAACTAGCATTGCTACCCTACAAGTGTTGGTCAAATTATTGGATGCAACAATAGATTCTGCCGAAGAAAAACTACAAACCTTTATTGGAAATTGTGAGCAGGAAACCAAAAGAGCGGAAGAACTAGAGAGAGAAATTGCTCTTAAAGAAGTGCCAGCTTTGCTTTCGCAGGCACGTGAGGTTGGGGGAATAAAACTGCTTTCAGCGCACGTGAAACCTGTACGCGTTGAAACACTGCGAGATATGGCGGATGCATTGAGCGAGGCGCTTGGCTCAGCGGTAATAGTGTTGGGAACTGTTCTGGAAGAGAAGCCTTTCTTTGTTGTTGCTGTAACCAGTGACTTGGTGGCCAAAGGATTTCATGCCGGTAACCTCATTCGTCAAATCGCAGCTGTCACAGGCGGCGGGGGAGGAGGTAAGCCTGGAATGGCGCAAGGTGGAGGTAAAGATTGCTCCAAATTGGATGAAGCAATCGCTTTAGCGGAGCGTTTTCTTGTGCCAAGGTAGTACAAAGCAAGTATTCTGAAAATATGCGTATTATGGCTTTAGACGTAGGAGATCGCCGCATTGGGGTTGCGATTAGCGACCCGATGGGGTTGGTGGCGCGTAGGTTAACCATTCTCGAAAGAGATATTGATTCACAAGATGTCCTTGAAGTAATGAAATTGGTAGAAGAGCTAAACATTGGAAAAATTGTTGTTGGGATTCCTCTCTCTCAAGACGGAGGAGAAGGGCAACAGGCGCGGAAAGTAAATGATTATTGCGCTCTTTTGCGAACACGCCTAAATATTCCTTTGGAAACGATGGATGAACGATATAGTACTCTAACAGCGCAGGAGTACTTAAAGCAAAATATACGCCTTGCCAAGCGCAAAAAGAAGCAACGCGACGATTCTATGGCGGCGGCCGTTATACTACAAGATTTTCTGGACGAGAATACTTAGGTAAGTATGCCTTTTGCAAAACTGACTTATAAGGATGGTGCGGTGTGAAGGTTTTACGAACAATCAGTAATTACATTGAAGTTCTTAAAGTGAAAGAAACCCTCCTCTTGGGGGGGTTGGGGCTGTGCTCAGTGATAATTGCCGCCTTTCATCGCCCAGGAATTTTCACTTTGGAACTATATAGTTTGTTCTTTTGGCATTATGGCGCCAGCCTGCATCAAATAATTGCCGATGGCACGCTAGTTCTTGCCACAATTACCATTTTAATTGCCTCTGGTGGTGCAAATGGGTTAACAAATTATCTTGATCGGTATGTGGATGCCCAAATGGAACGCACGAAGCGTCGTGTTTTTCCCACTAATCGTATTAAGCCGCCTGAAAATGGACTGGTTTGGATTATCATTTTGATTGCCATAGGCCTTGTTTTAGCTTGGTTTATTCATCCATATGTCTTTATTGCCGATTTAGTAGGCACGATTGCCGCTGCCGTATTTAGAAAAAGGGTCGTTTGTGTTTTCCCCCAGGGAGTTATTGCCAGTTATGCTCCCGTGTTGATGGGATGGTTTGCTGTTCGCTCCGATGTAACAGCGGAATTAGTGTTGCTTTGTCTTTTAATTACGGTATGGTTGCCACTGCATGTGTGGAGCGTGATGGTTTCTCATCGCAATGATTATATTAAAGCCGGACTGACTTTCTTCCCCTTGAGTGTTCCTGTTCAAACGGTGGTAACTATTCTGTTAGTTTTTGCCCTTTTGTTGAATGTGGTGGCTCTTTGTTTATACTTTGTCACGAACTACGGGCTTTTCTATTTAGTTGTATCATCAATACTGGGTATTGCCATGCTGTTAGCGACCATTAGATTGGTCGCTTCGCACGCTTCTAAAGACGCTTGGAAATTGTATAAACTCTCCAGTTTCCCTTATTTGGGGCTTGTATTTATTGCTATTTGTATCAGCTTAGGCCTGTGATGATGTGAATTGCCCAATAAGGCATGCCGAAAGAACATCTGTTTAGGAGGTCCTCTTTGAGCAATTTTAAACTAATTTCGACGAATGATGGAGCTCGCGCTGGTGAGTTATCAACTTCCCATGCAGTAATTCCCACCCCTGTTTTCATGCCAGTGGGTAGCCAAGCAACCGTAAAGACTCTAACGCCTGATGAGATTAAAGCGTTGTATGCGCCAATTATTCTATCCAATACTTATCACCTATATCTGCGCCCGAGTATTGAGGTAATCGAGAAGTTGGGCGGATTACATCGTTTTATGAATTGGAACGGAGCCATTCTTACCGACTCCGGCGGTTACCAAATTTTTAGTTTGTCGGCATTATCCAAAGTCAATGACGAAGGAGTAACTTTTTGCTCACATATTGACGGAAGCAGCCATTTTATCACTCCGGAGAAGACAGTCGCTTTGCAGGAGGGGTTAGGCTCTGATATTGCCATGGTGCTGGATGAACCGTCACCGGTCAATGCCCCGATTGAAAAAGTATTTGATGCCATGGAACGTACTCATCGTTGGGCAGAGCGTTGTCTTGCCGCGCATAACAGAAAAGAGCAACAATTGTTTGCCATTGTGCAGGGTGGGTTTGATGGCGATTTACGACGGAAATCAGCGGAGTTCCTAGGAGCCATGGGTTTTCCGGGCTATGCTCTTGGCGGGCTTAGTTTGGGGGAACCAAAAGCGCTCACTTGGGATATTGTTCGGCATACGACACAATATTTACCTCATAATAAACCGCGCTATCTGATGGGAGTAGGTTCCCCAGAGGATTTAATAGAGGCGGTTAACATGGGTGTGGATATGATGGATTGCGTATTGCCGACACGGGTGGCTCGTAACGGAGCCTTGTTTACCAGAAAAGGACGTATCAATATTGATAACGCTGTCTTTCGGGAACAGTCAAAGCCTGTTGAAGAAGACTGTGACTGCTTTACTTGCCAGAATTTCTCAGCGGCATATGTAAGACATCTATTTGTGGCCCGAGAATTGCTGGCATATCGTCTGGCAACTATTCATAATCTGCGCTTTATGATGCGTCTAATGAAGGATGTGCGGGAATCAATTATTGCTCAAACGTTTGCTGTTTTCCGGGAGTCATTTTGGGATAACTATCAAACAACTGATGAAGAGGTGCGTTTGTCACAAAAACAAAAATGGGTTGAGGCCAATCTAACAAAAAAGAACCGGCTTCAATAGTCATTGGGGAAAAAGTGCATTATTTTTCATTAAAGTATATTTTGGGGAGGGCTGTTTAATATGATAACGACGTTCCATGTTCCCACTAAAATTATTTTTGGTGTTGGTAGTTTTGCCCAACTCGGAGAAGAAACTATCGCAATCGGGCAAAAGGTTATGTTGGTGACTGGCAGGTATGCAATGCGCGCCAGTGGGTTTCTTGATCGAGCGCTGGCGGATTTAAGTCGACAGGGATTGGAAACTATTGTCTTTGATAAAGTGGAACCGAATCCCCGTTCGCATACGGTGGATGAGGGGGCGTTTTGGGTGCGGCAGCAAAAAATAGAGGTAGTCATTGCTCTTGGTGGCGGGAGTGTAATGGATGCCGCTAAAGGCATTGTCATATCGGCGAATGGTGGAAAACCGATATGGCATTACATACAGTCTCCAGAGAAGATTGATATCGGCTTGCCAAAATTGATTACCGTACCCACGGTAGCGGCGTCAGGCTCAGAATCAAATTGTGGTGCGGTGCTTACAAACTGGGAAACGCATGATAAATGTGTGGCGAGCAATTATTGCGCCTTTCCGGTAGTCTCAATTGTGGATCCGGAACTAACTATTACTCTTCCTGCTAAACCAACGGCGCAAGGTGGAGTGGATATTTTTTGTCATTTAGTTGAGCCTTACATAACTGCTGCCAAGCCTCAACCTTTGACGGATGGAATAGTAGAGACTTGTTTAAGATTGGTGGTGAAATATTTACCGCTAGTATTGTGTAACCCGGATGACATTGAAGCTCGGTCACAGCTATCATGGGCCAGTACACTTGCTTGTTCGGCTTTCGCCAATCTCGGCGGTGGTGACGGTGCGATGACAATGCATGGTATTGAGCATCCTCTCTCAGGATTTTATGATATTGCGCACGGGGATGGACTGGCCGCATTGTTGACAGCATGGCTTAGTTCATTGGCTACTGAGCGCCAGGATAGAATCCGGAAGCTGGGGAGTGGAGTCTTTGGGGGTCAGGAAGGGATTGGTGCAGTGAAGAATTGGCTCGCTGAATGTGGCATGGACCATCGGCTGCGCGACTTGGGAGTTGAGAAAGAGCGGTTATTCAGTTTAGGGCAGAACGCGATTGATACCGCTCCATGGCTTCAATTTCATCCTAAGAAGTTGGATGCCACAGCGGTGTCCGCAATTTATGAGGAGGCGTGGTGAGGTAACTCGTCGGCACTTTTTCAGCAAAAGTAAAAAAAAGTTCTCAACATCTTGACATTGTGCCTAATTAGCTTTCAGTTGGTTGTTGACAAGCGCATTTACCTTTGGTATTATTACCTTTGCCTTTTTGAAGGTATGATATGAAGAAGATTACGACATAAGGGGTCTCATGGTGTGAACCGAGCGGTGGCTTGGTGCTTGAACCAAGTCGCTTTTTTATGTCCAAATCTGATTAACAATTGAATATATAAGAAACAAGCTAATATCAAGTTTGAAGTAGGTCAAGCAAAACAAGGCGCACGGTGGATGCCTTGGCATTAAGGGCCGATGAAGGGCGTGGCAAGACTGCGATAAGCCTCGGTAAGCTGTCTAGCAAGCTTAAGCCGGGGATGCCCGAATGAGGCAACTCACACCGGTAAAACCGGTGTACCCATGACCCAACACATAAGTCATGTGGAGGTAAGCGGGGGAAGTGAAACATCTCAGTACCCCGAGGAAAAGAAAACCCATTCCCTTAGTAGTGGCGAACGAACCGGGATCAGCCCAAACCATATGAGCGTAAGCTTTTATGGGGTAGTAAGGCAGGGAAGGTCCTAACAGGATAAAGGAGTTACAAACCCAACTCTAGCAGAAGGTCTCTGGAAAGAGCCACCATAGATGGTGATAGTCCAGTAAGCGAAAGAGGCAAGCTCCATCCCTGTCCTTGAGTACCACGGGGCACGAAGAACCCTGTGGGAATCTGCCGAGACCACTCGGTAAGGCTAAATACCCTTAATGACCGATAGTGAACAAGTACCGTGAGGGAAAGGTGAAAAGCACCCCGAAAGGGGAGTGAAATAGACCTGAAACCGTGTGCCAACAAGCAGTCAGAGTCCGCTGCGCGCGGATGATGGCGTGCCTATTGAAGAATGAGCCGACGAGTTAATCTGTGTAGCTGGTTAAGCGATAGAAGTCGCGGAGCCGAAGCGAAAGCAAGTCTGAATAGGGCGATTATAGTTGCACGGATTAGACCCGAAGCCGGGTGAGCTATCCATGACCAGGGTGAAGCTTCGATAGTCTCGAAGTGGAGGCCCGAACCTTTTAGCGTTGCAAAGCTATTGGATGAGTTGTGGATAGAGGTGATATGCCAAACGAACCCGGGGATAGCTGGTTCTCCCCGAAATGTATTTAGGTACAGCCTCGGATATGGTTTACGGAGGTAGAGCTCTGATTGGAATAGGTGGGAGAGTATCCTGTCAACTCCTGTCAAACTGCGAATGCCGTGAACTTGAGTCCGGGAGTGAGACTACGAGGGCTAAGCTCCGTGGTCGAGAGGGAAACAGCCCAGACCGTCAGCTAAGGTCCCTAAGAACAGGCTAAGTGGAAAAGGAAGTAGGATTGCACAGACACCCAGGAGGTTGGCTTAGAAGCAGCCACCCTTCAAAGAGTGCGTAACAGCTCACTGGTTGAGTGGTCCTGCGCCGACAACCCAGCGGGGCTAAAGCCTGTCACCGAAGCTACGGCATCTGCTATGCAGATGGGTAGGGGAGCGTTCTTATAGCAGTGAAGTCGAATCGTGAGGTTCGGTGGAGCTTTAAGAAGTGAGAATGTCGGCATGAGTAGCGCAAGATATGTGAGAAACATATCCACCGAAAACCCGAGGTTTCCTAAGCAAGGTTAATCCGCTTAGGGTTAGTCGGGCCTAAGCCGAGGCCGTGAGGCGTAGGCGATGGACAACAGGTTATTATTCCTGTACCGCTGTAGTGGAGGCAAAGGGGGGACGCGGGAGGTTAACTCGAGCATCCCCATTGGACATGGGGTGTCGCTCAACAGAGATGATGCCGGGGCAGGCAAATCCACCCTGGATATAGTTGAAGTTGAGAGGAAGTTGAGAAGAAATTCAGGACGATTCGAGTGACGCCATGCCGCCCAGAAAAGCCTCGTTGTCGTTGAAACTATTGCGCCCGTACCTAAACCGACTCTGGTGGGTTGGGGTGAAAGTCCCAAGGTGATCGAGATAACCCTCGTTAAGGAACTCGGCAATCTAGCCCCGTAACTTTGGAATAAGGGGTACCCTTCATGCGAAGGGTTACAATAAATGGGCCCAAGTGACTGTTTAACTAAAACATAGGTCTGTGCTAAAGCGTAAGCTGATGTATACAGGCTGATACCTGCCCAGTGCTGGAAGGTTAATGGGAGGAGTTAGCGCAAGCGAAGCCCCGAACGAAAGCCCCAGTGAACGGCGGCCGTAACTATAACGGTCCTAAGGTAGCGAAGTCCCTTGTCGGGTAAGTTCCGACCCGCACGAATGGTGTAACAACTTGGGCGCTGTCTTAACGAGGGACTCGGCGAAATTGAAATACCCGTGAAGATGCGGGTTTCCCGTCACAGGACAAAAAGACCCCGTGGAGCTTTACTGTATCTTGTCATTGAGTCTGGGTTCTGCATGTGTAGGATAGTTGGGAGACTATGAAGCCAGGGCGCCAGTTCTGGTGGAGTCAACGTTGAAATACCAATCTTGCTGAATTTAGCCTCTAACCTCGGAGCAAGCCGAGGGACAGTGGCTGGTGGGCAGTTTGACTGGGGCGGTCGCCTCCCAAAATGTAACGGAGGCGCCCAAAGGTCCCCTCAGGGTGGATGGAAATCACCCGTAGAGTGCATTGGCATAAGGGGGCTTGACTGCGAGACATACAAGTCGAGCAGGGACGAAAGTCGGGCAAAGTGATCCTACGGTACCGCGTGGAAGGGCCGTAGCTTAACGGATAAAAGCTACCCCGGGGATAACAGGCTTATCTTGCCCAAGAGTTCACATCGACGGCAAGGTTTGGCACCTCGATGTCGGCTCGTCGCATCC
>JGI24702J35022_10001128_pt1 | contig 16603 bp, 18 predicted proteins | sample TergutTh196P4_FD_35022 | JGI IMG/M metagenome (IMG submission 35022)
TCGATCGCTCCCCTGCATGCTCCCATGAAGCTGTTCCCCGTCAGCAATGGTCAATTGATTGTCGGCGGAATCCCCCTGAAACAACTGGTCGCGCGGGTCGGGCGCACGCCGTTCTACGTGTATGACCGCAACCTGCTGACATTGCGCGTCGAGGAGTTGCGCACCGCGCTGCCCACCCGGCTGAAACTGCATTACGCCGTCAAGGCCAACCCGATGCCTGCGCTGGTTGCGCACATGGCGGCGCGACTCGATGGTTGTGACGTGTCGTCCGCCGGAGAACTGAAAGTGGCGCTCGACGCTGGCGTTGCGCCGCGCAACATCAGCTTTACGGGACCGGGCAAAAACGAAGCCGAACTCCATCAGGCCGTCGCTGCCGGGATACTGGTCATCATCGAATCCTTCCGCGAAGTTCCGCTTCTGGCGGCTGCCTCGAATGCGCTGGGTCTGCCCGCGCGGGTGGCGGTGCGCATCAATCCGGATTTTGAACTCAAATCCGCAGGCATGAAGATGGGCGGAGGGCCGAAGCCCTTTGGCATCGACGTTGCCAGAACGCCCGAACTGTTAAAGACCGTCGGTGAAGCGGGACTCGCATTCGAGGGGTTCCATATGTTCGTCGGTTCACAGAACCTTCGGGCCGGAGCCATTGCCGAGACGTTGCGCAAGAGCTATAGCCTCGTCACCGAACTGGCCGCCGACGCGCCCGCGCCGATCAAGGTCATCAACCTTGGGGGCGGTTTCGGCATCCCGTATTTTCCGGGCGAACAGAGCCTCGACCTGACCCCGATCGGAACCACGCTCACCGGCATCGTCGAAGAGGCCGCAAAGACATTCCCGCAGGCCGAAGTGATCATCGAACTTGGGCGCTACCTGGTCGGCGAAGCCGGTCTGTACGTGAGCCGCATCATCGACCGCAAAGTCTCGAACGGCGAACTCTTCCTGGTTGTCGACGGCGGCATGCATCACCACCTTGCGGCTTCCGGCAACTTCGGTCAGGTATTGCGCAAGAACTACCCGGTCGCCGTCGGCAGCCGCATGCACGCGATCAAGGCCGAATCCGTCACCATCGTCGGTCCGCTCTGCACGCCGCTCGACATCCTGGCCGAACGCATGGTTCTGCCGCGCGCCGAACCGGGCGATCTGATCGTGATTTTCCAGTCCGGCGCCTACGGCGCGAGCGCAAGTCCGCAGGCGTTCCTGGGGCATCCACCGCCGCTGGAAGTGATGATCTGAACACGAGTCGGACGTAAGCTCCTGAGAGCGCCGGGCACAGCCCGGCTATATGATCTGGATGACGCTTTGTGGCCGCGCTGGTGCACGACGCTCTCAAGTATCGGCTCGATTATCGGGGATAAACACGATTGCCCTAGCCCCCATGCCTCAAGTCGTGCAATACGGAAAAATCCAGTAGAATCGCGGTTTCTCCAAGGATACTGTTATGGATGATCGCCCTCCTACTTCACAGAAAAGTCCCTACCAGGCATCCGCCAAAGCAGCCATCGAAGACATTGCCTCCCTACTCGCCGAACGCCCCATCCGCCTGGCTGCCTCCATCATTGACGGCCTGGTTCTGGGCCTTGTGAACTTCTCGATTCAGTACGTTCCTGCTCTCTTCGGCGCGAGAATTTTTAATGACATTGCATGGATTATTGAACATCCATTTCTTTTTGTCATACTGAATTTGGTTTATGGTATTGTCATTTTCACCATCATCAATTTTCCTCTGCTGTGTAAAAACGGGCAAACCGTTGGAAAATATGCATGCAAAATCAAAATTGTGCGTACTGACCATTCACCCGCCGATGTGGATCGGATTGTATTTTACCGTTATCTCCCAATATGGATTGCCATGAGTGTACTTTCAATCTGGATGCTTTCAAATACACCCCCTCCTGACAAACCCTTTATTCCAACGCTCACAGATTTTATTCCGTTGTTCTTGGCCCTTATTCTCATGGCGGGCAATTATCTACTGATTTTCCGCAAATCACGCAAATGCCTGCATGACGATATCGCCGACACCATCGTCATCAAAGCATAACCCCATGCGATTCATATGCCCTTGCTCGATACCGTCCGAACCATCGAGACGCCCGAAGGGGTAAGTATCCGTCTGCGTCTGGCCGGGCCGGTGCCGCGTGCATTGGCCTGGCTGCTCGACTCTCTCATCCGCCTCATCATCTTGCTGGTTACATTGATATTTCTGGCAGAAATGGGCGATTCCGGTTTTGCTATCTGGATAATCATCTTTTTTCTTTTCGAATGGTTCTATCCCGTGCTGTTTGAAGTTCTCGCACATGGCGCCACTCCGGGAAAAAAAGCATTGGGTCTGACTGTATTGCAGGACGACGGCGTACCGGTCGGCTGGTCGGCTTCCGTAGTGCGCAATCTTTTGCGTTTCGTCGACTTTTTGCCGACGCTTTACGCTTTCGGGCTGTACTCGATGTTCCTGAACCGCGACTTCAAGCGATTGGGCGATATCGTGGCAAAAACCATCGTCGTCCATCAAGACAGGCCCACGCCGATGCAAAAACTTCCGCCGGGCTCCGCAACGCCGTTGCCGGTCTGGCTTTCTTCGTCCGAACAACAACTGATCGTCACCTTTGCCACCCGGATTCCCCGGATGACGACGGATCGCGCGCAGGAACTGGCACAGATTCTTGAGCCTGCAAACAACAGCCCGCTACGCGCCCATACCGCGCTCCACGCCGACGTGGACTCCCTGCTCGGCTATGCGCGGCATATCGTCGGGGAGCGTTGAACCTTCATGACGCCCAATGAATTTATCCTTCGTCACGAACAAGAGTGGAAGCAACTCGAAACACTGATCGCCACGCATTTCAAACACCAACCCGCATATCTTCAAAAAAACCTGCCAGACGCGACAGACGCTTCCAGTTCAAAGAACACACCGGAACCGGATCAGGCCGCTTTCCCGGCGCTTTACCGTCGGGCCTGCCTGCATCTGGCCCTGGCGCGCGAAAGGCATTACCCGCCCGCGCTGATCGAGCGTCTCAACCGCCTTGCGCTGTTCGGTCACCAGGCGTTTTACGGCGCACGTTCCCACCTGCTGCACAATATCGCTCAATTCATCTTTTACGGTTTTCCCACGCTGATCCGCGAACACGCGCGCCTTTTCTGGTTTGCCAGCGCACTGCTTTACCTGCCTGCCCTGTTCATGGGCTTGCTGGTATATTACCAGCCGGAAATGGTCTACAGCCTCTTCAATCATGAACAAGTGCTCCAACTGGAGGAAATGTACCGCGCTGGCGGCGCGATCGAACCCGAACCCGGCGCGGGGCGGGAAGCCAATACGAACATCAAAATGTTCGGCTTTTATATCAATCACAATATCTCCGTCGGTTTTCAATGCTTTGCCTCCGGTCTTCTGTTCGGATTGGGCACCGTTTTCTACCTGATTTTCAACGGTCTGATTTTCGGCGCGGTTTCGGCGCACCTGCTCCACCAGGGATCGGCTGAACGCCTTTTCCAGTTCGTCATCGCACACGGCGCTTTCGAACTGACCGCCATCGTGCTTTGCGGCATGGCCGGCCTGATGCTTGGCCGCGCGTTGATCTCCCCTGGACGCCGACGGCGCAGCGAGGCGCTGGCCCACGCAGCAGGCCCGGCAGTGCGGATCGTCTACGGCGCAACGGCCATGCTGCTGATCGCCGCCTTCATCGAAGCCTTCTGGTCTTCCGGCGCCTATCTGCCGTTTTCCGGAAAATTCATCGTCGGCGGATTGCTTTGGGTACTGGTCGCTGCCTATTTCCTGTTCATGGGGGGGCAGCGTGAGACCTGATGCCCTAGCTGTCGAGATTCGCACGCGCGCGCACTGGGAAGCACTCGATCTCGGTCTGGCGCTGGTGCAGACATACTGGCGGAATCTGTATGCGGCCTGGTTCGTCGCCCTGCTTCCGGTCGTTCTTCTGGCGCTGGCGCTGACTTATCTGTTGAGCGACTACGGGTACGGCGTGCTCCTGCTGTGGTGGATGAAACCGTTTTACGATCGGGCGCTCCTGCATGTCCTGAGCCGCGCCGTTTTCGGCGAAACGGTCGACTGGCGCGGCGTCCTGCGCGCCCTGCCCGGCCTGTTGCAGCATTCCGGCCTGTTTCGCGCCCTGACTATTGGGCGCTTCACGCCCCGACGCAGTTTCAGGCTACCGATATGGCAACTCGAAGGCATTTCCGGACAAACACGGTATCGGCGTCTCCATGCACTCAAGGGACACGGCGCCTTCAGCTTGCTCTTCGCATGCGCGACCTTTGAAATGATCCTGCTCTTCGGCATGCTGGGCTTTCTTGTCATGATGCTGCCCCCCGAACTCATCCCGTCGCAGTTGGACACGCTTTTCTCTTTTTATATCGACAACAAGGCCCAGCTCCCATTCTGGTTCGAAATAACCTGCGGCCTCACCTACCTGTTCGTGATCAGCGTCGTCGAACCGTTTTACGTCGCAGCCGGCTTCACGTTATATCTCAACCGGCGCACCGAACTCGAAGGCTGGGACATCGAACTGGGCTTCCGCACGCTGGCCGCCCGCCTCGAAGCACAGCAGACTCCATCATGAAGGCCTCGGTCATTCTTCGGCTCCATCGCTGCCTGCTACTCGGCCTGTTTCTATCCGGCCCGGTGTTCGCGCAAACGGGTGACGCGCCGTCTGCATCCGGCCATGATAGCCCGGCCTATGTCACCCAGGCGCGAAAAGCCATCGATGACGTCCTGGCGAAACCCGAATTCGATCGAACCCGGATCATCAAAAAACCGAAATTGAAAGAATTACCCGCTGAAGAGGATAATGGCCTCCTGGATGCCTTCCTCAAATGGCTGGACAAACTCTTACAGGACAACTCTCAAAGCGAATCGCAAAGCGACTCCCGAAGCAAACCGAAGTCGTCTGATTCGTCCAGGAAAAGTTCGAATGATTTGGGCCGGGTCTTCGCCCAATCCGGGCAAATGATCCTGTGGCTGCTGGCATTCGTGCTGATCGCGCTACTGGTAATTTATTCAAGGCATTGGCTGCCTTTTTTCGGCTGGCGACGTTCCCGTGCCGATTCCATGTCCTCGATCCAGCAGGTTGACAGCACCCTTGAATCCGCCGAGGCGCTGCCCGAAGACATCGCCACAGTAGCCGAACGTTACTGGAATGAGGGCCAAAAAGTTAAGGCATTGAGTCTGCTCTATCGCGGGACGATCGAACTGCTGACGGCACATCATTGCATCGATTTTCCGCAAGGCGCCACGGAAGAAGAAATACGCCTGCTCGTCGGCAGCGCCCTGCCTTCGCTCAAGGAGGATTTCGGCAGTATCGCACGAGCCTGGCTCCGTCTGGCCTATGCGCACCGCCCGCCCGCAGACATTGTCGACCTGCTGGCAGGATTCAGCCGTCTTCGGCAGGCCGAAGGAACAGCCTCATGAGAATCTCCATCGGGAAACTCATCGTCTGGCTACTTTTGCTGCTTTTGCTGGCATTTTTCCTGTGGGCCATCAGCAAGATCGAATACGTCGAAGAGAAAATCACCGGAGATTTTCGAGGAGCCGCCTTGCGCAATCCGCTGCTCGCCGTCGGACGGCTGGCCGAGCATTACGGCGCGACCGCACACCATGTTCCCACCTACCGCAAACCACCCCAATCCGGCGCGACGCTGGTATTTACCGCGCCGCGCCACTGGTTCACGCCGGAGCAAAACGACGCTTTGCTGGACTGGGCGAAAACGGAGGGCAGTCACCTGATCGTTGTCCCGCAACAACTGCAACAACGTGGCAAGCGCATGGGCCGCAATGAAATGGCCCACGATACGTTACTGGTTTCACTGGGGATTTCCGTCAGAAACCTGGGTGCAGCAGAGGATGACTCAGACGAACCGTATCCGGACGAAGATGCCGATGCCCTTCCCGATCTGTTGCAGAAAAGCATGAGACTGACGAAACCGGAGGCTCTAACCATCGAACTGCCCGATGGTACACATCTGAAAGCCAGATTCAGTCCGCAATGGCGGATCAAAGACCTTGAAGAAAACAGCGACTGGCATATTTCGGACCCCGGAGACGAGGATGACGGCTACGTCCTCAGCCAAATGCTGGGCAAGGGGCGTGTCACGGTTCTTACCAATCTCGATTTCATCAATAATCGCATGATCGGCGAGGACGATCATGCCGCGCTTTTCGTCTATCTGGTTTCATTGGAAAAAGGTCAGGACATCTGGTTCGTTCATGGCACCGATGTCCCCGCGCTCTGGCGCTGGCTCGTCAATTATGCCTGGACGGTTCTCGTTGCCGCCGCCCTGCTGCTGATCACCTGGCTGTGGTCGATCTCGCGGCGTTTCGGCCCCCTGCTGCCCGCCCGTTCCCGCGCTCGCCGCAGCATCGCCGAACACGTGGCCGCCAGCGCGCGTTACTTATGGCGCGGCAAACAGGAACAGGCGCTTTATCGGACTCTTTGCAACGATTTTTATCAACGGGCCTACCTGCATCATCCCCATTGGAGCCAGTTGTCGGTACAGGAGTTGAACCAGGAAATCGCCCTTTTCGCGCATGAAACTCAGATTCCGCAGCTATCCGGCCTGACCGAACAGGCCGTCGAGCGCCTGCTCGATACCTCCCGCCCACGCGACAAAAACCAGTTCGCCGCCGATTCACATCTTTTGGACATTCTCCGGAACAGATTATGAACGACACCTCTACACAAGATCCGTCCACCCAGGAACCGCCGACCGCTTCCAAGGACACGGCGCAGAAAAACCTGGAAAAAACCTGGCGCTTCGCAGCGCGCATGAAAGAAGAGATCGGTCGTGCGCTGATCGGCCAGACGAGGGCGCTGCACCATACGCTGATCGCGCTGTTTGCCGGCGGGCATGTGCTGATCGAAGGGGTTCCGGGTCTGGGAAAAACCCTGCTTTTCCGCGCGTTGGCACAAACTTTCAATGGCAGTTTTTCGCGTATCCAGTTTACGCCCGACCTGATGCCGTCTGACGTTACCGGCCACGCGCTCTATGACCTCAAGTCGCAGGAATTCAGCATCCGCCGTGGGCCGGTGTTTACTCACCTGCTGCTGGCCGACGAAATCAACCGCGCGCCGGCCAAAACCCAGGCTGCGCTACTCGAAGTCATGCAGGAGCAACAAGTCACCATCGAAGGCGAAGCGCACGCTCTGCCGCGTCCGTTCATGGTCATGGCGACACAGAATCCGATCGAGCAGGAGGGCACTTACCCACTGCCGGAAGCACAACTCGATCGCTTTCTGTTCAAGGTGCTCATCGACTACCCGACATTCGACGAAGAACTGCGCATGCTTGAGACGGTCACCCGGAATCAGGTCGGCGACGCCCTCAATGTCGCCGCCGTACAAACCATCGTCTCGCCACAGATCATCACGACGATCCAGCAGATCACGGCGCGAATCACCGTCGACGCGCGTATCATCGACTATGCCACACGTATTGTACGGGCCACGCGCGACTGGTCCGGCCTGTCGATTGGCGCAGGCCCGCGCGGCTCGATCGCGCTGATCCGCGCCGCCCGTGCGGCCGCCGTGTTGGCCGAGCGCGATTTCGTCACCCCTGACGACATCAAAACCGTCGCGCTGCCCGCATTGCGCCACCGTGTCACCCTGACGCCGGATTTTGAAATGGAGGGCCGCACGGCCGACCAACTGCTCGGCGCTCTGCTCGAACACGTCGAAGTACCGCGCCAATGAGACCCGCCCCCCGCCTGTTCTGGCTCATCTCAGGATGGCTGGCCTGGGCTGCGCTTGCCTCCCTCTGGCCGACATTGGTCACACCCTGGATGGCTGGCGGCATCGCGCTCCTGCTCTTCGTCGTGCTGGACGGCTTGCGGGTGAGGCGGCAGACGCCACCCCGAATCACGCGCAAGGCGGCCCATGCCCTGCCGGTCGGCGTATGGCGCGAAGTGTCGTTGGAGATCGACAACCCGCTGTCGCAACAAAGTGTCGTCCGCGTTTTCGACCATTATCCGTCGGCCTGCGACATGGAAGGCTTGCCATTGACCTTCACCCTCGCGCCGCAAACCCGAGTCCGCGCCGCTTACCGGCTGCGCTTCACTGAGCGCGGCGAGCATTCCTTCGCCGGTATCGAAGCCTTGATCGATTCTCCGTTCGGCCTCTTGCGCCGCCGCGTGTTCATTGAAGCGCCGTATTGTGCGCGTGTTTATCCCAACTTTGCCGCCGTGGCCAAATATGCCCTGCTCGCCACCGACAATCGTCTGAGTCAGATCGGCGTGCGCCAGCGACGACGCCGTGGCGAAGGGCTGTCCTTTCACCAGTTGCGCGAATACCGCGAAGGCGACACGCCGCGCCAGATCGACTGGAAAGCCACCGCCCGCGTCAATAAACTGATTTCCCGCGAATATCAGGACGAACGCGACCAGCAGATCATGTTCCTGCTCGATTGCGGCAACCGCATGCGCGCCAGGGAAGACGACGGGTCGCTCTCGCATTTCGACGAGGCGTTGAATGCGCTACTGCTGCTGGCCCATGTCGCCTTGCGTCAGGGCGATGCCGTCGGCTGCCTGAGTTTCGGCCACGATACCCGTCTGATTCCTGCGCGCAAGGGACACGCCGCATTGAACCACCTGATGGAGCGGCTCTTCGATCTGGAACCGGGCAGCAACTCGCCGGACTACCGTAGCGCGGCCACACACATTGCGAAAACCGTCCGAAAACGCTCGCTCGTGCTGATCCTGACCAATCTGCGCGACGAGGACGATGAAGAACTGCGCGACGCCATCGAAGTGCTGCGCCGCCGCCATCTGGTATTGCTGGCCAGTCTGCGCGAAACCGCCGTGCAACGCCTGATCGAGCTTCCGCGCAATACATTTGAAACCGCACTCGAAGCCGCTGCTGCGTTAGAATACATCAGCATCCGCAGTTCGACCATCGAGCGCCTGAAACGCAGCGGCGCGCATGTGCTCGATGTTACCCCGTCGGCGCTGCCCATTGCGCTGGTCAACCGCTACCTGGATTTCAAAAGCAGTGGAGTCTTATAAAATCAGTCGAGCGGCGGCGCTGGTCCGCCACACCTCACCCCCTTCACCTGCAACATGAATCAAGAATGAACACATCCGACCTGGAACAGATCGTCATCGACGCCCTTGAAGATGTCAAGGCGCGTGACATCGAAGTCATCGACACTTCCCGTCTCACCTCGCAATTTGAACGCATCATCGTTGCCAGCGGCGATTCCGGTCGACAGACACGGGCGCTTGCGCGCAACGTCCTGGATCGCGTGCATACTGTAGGGGTCAAGCCGCTCGGCATCGAAGGCGAGCAAAACGGCGAATGGGTGCTGGTAGACCTGGGTGAAATCGTGGTCCACATCATGCAGCCAGCCATTCGCGCCTATTACCGACTCGAAGAACTCTGGACGATAGCCCTTCCCCACCGAGCCACCACGAACGCGCCAGGAGCGTAAGTCATGAAGCTTCTCATTATCGCCGTCGGTCATCGCATGCCCGCCTGGGTTCAGGCCGGCTTTGAAGACTATTCACGCCGCATGCCGCACGAACTGCAGATCGAACTGATCGAAGTCAAGGCCGAAACGCGCAACAAGGGAAAGACCCGGCAGACGATGCTGGATGCCGAAGCGGCCCGTATCGAGGCCGCCCTCCCGGTGCGTTGCCGCCGGGTGATTCTCGATGAACACGGTACCGACCTCACCAGCATGGCGCTTGCGCACCGCCTGGGCGAATGGCGAAGAGACGGCGAGGATGTTGCTTTCATCATCGGCGGACCGGATGGCCTCGCCCCGGCGTTCAAGGACAGCGCGCACGAATCCTTCCGGCTCTCCAACCTCACCCTGCCCCACGCGCTCGTGCGGCCACTGCTCGCCGAAGCCCTCTACCGGGCATGGAGCATCACACACAACCACCCCTATCATCGAGGCGAATGAAGGCTCTTTACTGCGTCTACCTCGCCTCTTCCAGCCCACGCCGTCGTGACCTGTTGCGCCAGATCGGCGTAAATTTCGATGTGCTCGCCTTTCGCTCCGGCGAACGTGGACAGGATGCCGATGTCGACGAAACGCCCCTTCCGGACGAATCTTCCGAAAAATATGTCGAGCGCATTGCTCTGAGCAAGGCGCATGCCGGCATGCGACGCCTGCTCTGGCGCAAACTGCCGCGTCGTCCCGTGTTGGCGGCCGATACCGTCATCGACCTCGATGGCTGCATCATCGGAAAGCCTGTCGACGTCGATGAGGCGCGCGACATTCTCCGGCGGATCGAAGGCCGCAGTCATCGCGTCCTGACCGCCGTCGCGCTCAGCAACGGCAGACGCACCCAATCGCGCCTGTCGGTGAGCGATGTGGAATTCCGTCCGCTCACCGAAGCCGATATCCGCCGTTACATTGCCACCAATGAGCCGATGGACAAGGCCGGCGCCTACGGCATACAGGGCCGCGCCGCAGCCTTTATCGCAAGAATCTGCGGCAGCTATTCCGGCATCATGGGACTGCCGTTGTTCGAGACGGCCTGCCTGCTGGACAATTTCGGTTATCGGTATGAATCTGCCGAGCCATGATCGTGCTTGCTGTACAATACGTAACGATACATAAAGCTCAGGAGATACCATGCTGGTCATCAGTGCGACCGACCTGGCACGACGTACTCGTGAAGTGTTGGATAAAGTAGTCATCCATGGGGCAACCGTCGTCGTGGAACGGAATCAAAGGGTGATTGCCAGAATTGCTCCAGAAGTTCCCCATATAACCGCCAGCGCGGCGCTCGCTGGCCTGGAGGGGGTACTGCCCCCGGAAGAAGCCGACGCATGGCTCAGGGACATTCGTGGAAATTTTGATGAAACGGTGCGCGATCCACGGGTGTGATCCTCGATCACCATGAGCACCGAATTTTTGCTGAATTTCACCCCGCAGGAAGTGCGGGTAGCCATCGTCGAACAAGGCGTGGTGCAGGAATTGCATGTCGAGCGACCCGCAAGTCGGGGCATCGTCGGCAACATCTACCTTGGCCGGGTCGTCCGCGTCCTGCCGGGCATGCAGTCCGCGTTCATCGACATCGGTCTCGAACGCACCGCTTTCCTGCACGTCGCGGACATCTGGAGCGAGCGCCAGAACAGCGACACGACACGCTCCATCGAGAGAATCCTCGCCGAAGGCCAATCCACGATGGTCCAGGTGCTCAAGGACCCGATTGGCACCAAGGGCGCGCGACTGTCCACGCAAATCAGTCTGGCGGGGCGTCTGCTCGTCTATTTGCCGCAGGACAGGCACATCGGCATCTCACAGCGCATCGGAGATGAATCCGAGCGCGAACAACTGCGCGAACGCCTCGGTCGACTCGTTCCGGAAGAGCACTCCGGCGGCTTCATCGTCCGCACGATGGCCGAAAATGCCACCGACGAAGAACTGACCGTCGACATTGCCTACCTGCACAAGCTTTGGGGAGAAATCCTCCATACCTCCAGGAATCTCGAAGCACCCTGTCTGCTGCACGAGGATTTGAACCTTGCCCAGCGCATCCTGCGCGATCTGGTCAACGACGACACCACGCGCGTGCGCATCGACTCGCAGGAAAACTTCGTCAAGCTCCGGGACTTTGCCGCCGAATACACCCCCAAGGTTCTGCCGCTCCTGGAACTCTACAACAGCGATCGTCCGCTTTTCGAGCTGTACAACGTCGAGATGGAAGTCCAGAAGGCGCTGGCCCGCCGCGTCGACCTGAAATCCGGCGGCTATCTCATCGTCGACCAGACGGAGGCGCTGACCACCGTCGACGTCAACACCGGGGGATTCGTCGGCATACGCAATTTCGACGACACCATTTTCAAGACCAATCTCGAAGCGGCCCAGGGCATTGCCCGGCAACTGCGCCTGCGCAACCTGGGCGGCATCATCATCATCGACTTCATCGACATGGACAGCACCGAGCACCGGGAAATCGTGCTCGAAGAATTCCGCAAGGCGCTCGGCCGCGATCACACCAAGATGAGCCTGAACGGTTTCAGTTCCCTGGGACTGCTGGAAATGACCCGCAAGCGTACACGCGAGTCGCTTGCCCATCTGCTGTGCGAATCCTGCCCCACCTGCGATGGCCGGGGCGAGATCAAGACCGCGCGCACGGTTGCCTACGAAATCTTCCGCGAAGTGCTGCGCGAGGCGCGCCAGTTCAACGCCCGTGAATTCCGCGTCCTGGCCAACCCTGAAGTCATCAATCTTTTTCTCGACGAAGAGAATCAATCGCTGGCGATGCTCTCGGATTTCATCGGCAAAAAAATCTCACTACATGCCGAAGCGAGTTATACACAGGAACAATTCGATATCGTGCTTCTATAAGTTTCGCGCTATTGAGCAGATTCCCCGGCCTTGCGCGACCGATTGCGCATCATCGGAATGCGTGCGCAAAAACGACGCTTTACCAACCTGAAATGGCACAAAGTTGGCAGTCGATACCGTCGGATTTTCGTTATATTCAGATCGTCTCCGATACTCGACCGGATTGAGCATCGATGAACCAGACCGTATTGTTTACCCGCGAGCCTGTCATCAACAAAAAACGGGCGATTACCGCCAACCGGCTGATCGCCCATGGCCCGGATGTTGCCTCCGTTGCAGAAGCACTCAATACCGTCAGCGAATACTGGCCTGAACAATACCCGGTATTTCTCAGCCTTGAACGGCTGGTTCCCACGCCCGATCTGATGAATTGGCAGATACCCCCCAACGCGCACGTGGAAATCCCGGCGCAAACGCTGAATCACCCCCGGACACAGGATCTCCTGCCGCAACTCCAGGAGGCAGGGATCGGGATCTGCCTGACGTGGTATTCGCCGGACATGACACTCCCGTCGGATGTGAACTGGCGTTTCATCCTCATCGACGGTCGCAGACACCCGACCGCCAATGGCACGCCCGGACTGAGCCTGGCCTGGGGACTACCCGACGTAGCCGCTTTCAGGCAAGCCATCGTCAGCGGCTACGACGGCGCTTCGGGCTGGTTTTTTCTCAATGACAGACCGGCCACAAAAGAACTGGCAGCCAACCACGCGCAGATCATCCGTCTGCTCAATCTCGTGCGCAACGATGGAGAAATCCGCGAGATCGAGAATGTGCTCAAACAGGATGTGGCCCTGTCCTACAAACTGTTGCGCTACATCAACTCACCGGGTTTCGGACTGATGGTCGAAATCCAGTCCTTCCGCCACGCAGTAAGCATTCTCGGTTACGACAAGCTCAACAAGTGGCTGTCCCTGCTCCTGGTGACGGCCAGCCGCGATCCGGGCGCACCGGCAATGATGCAGACCGCCATTGCCCGAGGGCGATTCATGGAACAGATCGGCGCGTACTTTCTCGATGGTACGGGCTGCGAAAATCTTTTCATCACGGGCGCCTTTTCGATGCTGGGCATCCTGCTCGGCACCTCGATGCAGGCGATACTCGACGAAATGCTGCTACCGGAGCCGATTGTTGACGCTCTGCTCTTCGATCAGGGCGACTACGCGCCGTTCCTGCGTCTGGCCCGCGCTTGCGAGAACTTCGAGCCGGACCCGCTCATCCAGGCAGCAAACGATTTGCATCTCGCCTCCGAGCAGATCAATCAGGCCCAACTCGTGGCGCTCGGTTTCGCCGACGACCTGCAAGCCTGAGATCATCCGCGACCATGCGCCCATAAAAAAGCCGACAGGCTCTGTCGGCTTCTAAATACTGACTGACCGGATGATCGCGCTTACTTCAACGCCAAAATCCAGGTAACGAGCGTCTTTGCCTCCTCGGGAGTGACTGCATTGGGAGTCATCGGCACTTGTCCCCACACCCCTACGCCACCCTTGACCACTTTTTCGGAAAGCGTGGCGGCGGCGTCTTTCTGTCCGGCGTACTTGGCGGCGACCTCCTTGTAAGACGGGCCAATCAGCTTGGCGTCAACCTTGTGGCATGCTATACAGATCTGGGCTTTGGGTGACACCTTCTTGAAGTCTTCGTCGCCGGCGGCAAAGGCCGACGCAGAGAAAAGAAAACCAGCGGCAACAGCGATGGCAAGTGATGCTTTCATCATAATCCCCTTGAAATGATTGTGCATGGGCCAAGAGATATTACGTCATTTGCGTGCGTTTGCATACTGCAAGACAGCAATGACCAGCACAGACACAAAATATTCCATACATTTCATCCTTTCCGTCAACATGGCGCAGGACGGACAAAACGCGGCATGACGGCTCACTCCAGCCCGCGCGCGCGCAGGATTCTGAGCCACATCCGATACAAAGCGGTACAACAGGCCGTGCCGCCTCGGAAACCACGGCACGATACGCATAGTTGCCATGCTTTCCAGTGAAAGACCGGAAAACCCGTCTTCCGTCACCCGAAACCCTCCCTGCACAGCAATTATTTTTTGTAGCGTCACATATTAAATTCTCCATTTCGAAAGAATCTGAAATTGTCTTGCGGATCAGGTTGAACACGGGTCGAACGCAATCCTCACCATAGATAGCGGGAAAACTCAAAACAAGCGAAAATGATAAAATGGTATTATTACGTATACATTGCCTTCATTTCGTAACAAGACTTACGCAGGAGTGTATGATACGCACTGGTGTATGCTGAACATTGCTGGTAGGGAACACACATCCAGCACAGTCGGCCCTCCCTCTTGGGGGAGAGGCAGCACACCGAGGGCGTAACGGAGGGAGTACGAGGGGTCCCTGACCCAGGGGTCGGGCGACTCGGAAGGTATCGAAGTTTCTGGTCTGGAGTAGTCGAACGTGGGTTTTTTCGGTCACTTATTCTCTTTTTTCCGCAGGAAATCCCTGCCTGATCACATCGAAGATCACCTGGAGGAGCGTCGTCTGCATCCCCGTGTGAACCCCAAGGAAGGAACCAGGGTTCTCGTGATCGACGATTCCCTCACCATCCTTACGGCAATGAAACGCTTCCTCGAGTCGGCGCACTGCGTTTTCCTGGGCGCGCTGGATGCAAAAATGGGCATGGAAGCCGCCCTGACCAAGAAGCCGGATTTGATCTTTCTCGACATCGTGATGCCCGGCATCAACGGTTTCGCGGCGCTACGCGCCCTGCGCAAGAATTCCCGTACCCGTGAGACGCCCATCATCATGATGAGCGGCAACGAACAGGCCAAGGCGCAGTTCTTCGGCGCGCACATTGGCGCTGACGACTTCATGAAGAAGCCGTTTTCCCGCTTTGAAGTGTTTGGCCGCATCGCCCGCCTGCTCGATACCGACCGGATTCCACGTCGGCTATCCAGCACCGGCCCTTCCGCGCAGGATTCCAAAGAAGAACTGCCGCAAGCTGAAATCGAAAAACTTCCTGCTCCCCCCTCTGCTGCGCCTTCCGAGGAAACCGACCAGGCCGCAGCCGTTGCAGCAACCCCCGATGAGCCTCCCGAACCTGTATTGACGGTCGTCCAGATCGTCGAGTCTCCCGTTCCTGAACCCGTTGCGCAACAGCCGGCTCCTGCAGATGCAGTTCCTGCAGACACGACTGAAGAATCCGCTGCACCCCTGGCGCCACCTTCTCCGGCGCCCACGCCCCCGGTTTCCGCGCAGGTGGTTCCCATCACGCAACCGTCCGCTCAAGCTCCGCATTCAGGCGTTTCGCCGGAACTATTGACCCGGATCGCGCGCGTGGCGCAACTCGCGCAATCGGACCCCGAAGCGTTGAAAACCCTTGTGGCCCTCTCGGCCCAACTGGCTACCCAGTACATGGCAACCGTTGGGGCAACTGTTTCTCAAGAAGAAAAGAAAAAGCCTGAAAAGCATAAGCCTGTCACGCAAGCGCGGGCAAGGGCGACGTGATTTTTCGTGATTCTTTCTTGTGCCACGGGTGAACGGTAGAATGAACTGAATCGTTTGCCCCTCTGACCCGACTTTGGCATCCGGGGCTTCAGCTTCAATTTCCCGAAAGGCGGAGAACCGACATGAAACTCAGCAGCAACAGTTTTTCCGATGGTCAGAGAATTCCAGGAGAATTTGCTTTTGCCATACCCGATACCGCCCATCGCGTAAGTCTGGGCGACAATCGTAATCCACACCTTGCCTGGAGCGATGTTCCCGAAGGGGTCAGGAGTTTTGCCCTGATCTGTCTCGACCCGGACGTACCCAGCAAGGGGGATGATGTTAACCAGGAAGGCCGTAGCGTGCCTGCCGATCTGCCCAGGGTGGATTTCTTCCATTGGGTGCTGGTGGATTTGCCTGCCGAACTGCGCGAAATCGCCGCTGGCGAGTTTTCCAACGAAGTCACTCCCCGTGGTAAAGCCGGTCCTTCTGCCCCCCACGGAGCGCGGCGCGGCATCAACGACTTCACAGCCTGGTTCGCTAATGACAATGACATGCGTGGCGACTATTTCGGCTACGATGGCCCCCTGCCGCCGTGGAACGACGAAATCATGCATCGCTATGTCTTTACGCTTTACGCACTGGATGTAGAGCGGCTGCCGATCGAAGGGCATTTCAACGGCCCTGCCGTTCTTGCCGCCCTGCAAGGACATATCCTTGCGCAGGCCAGCCTGATGGGGACGTATACCCTGAATCCGAAATTGGCATAATGTCTCTTCCCCTATAAAGCCCAACGCCCGCATTTTTGAGAGGAATGCGGGCGTTGTGTGTGTAGGGTGCCTGACGAT